>VFQS010000071.1_pt1 | contig 144966 bp, 140 predicted proteins | sample 3512361 | NCBI WGS metagenome assembly VFQS01 (sample SAMN10412375, study PRJNA504923) | tailings metagenome | isolation source: Relicate 1 Philex TSF3 active mining | place: Philippines | reverse complement strand
AAGAAAGGGAAAGTGACACGCAGGATTTCAAGCATGGGCTGATTGTCGGGGTAAACCAGTAGAGCCCTCGGCCTGCACAGTCGCAGTGCGGACAAAATTGAGACAGCTCCCCCCTGCGGTCAGGTGAACGTCTTGCAAGTCCGATCACAAGAAGGTCGAAGCCGACACTCCAAAACGCGCACTCAAGGCGCGGACTTGCCGCACATTGAGTTCGCGTTTGCCCGTCAATATTTCAGAGACCACGCCCTGGCTGCCAATTTCTGCCAAGTCACCTTGTTTGAGTCCGTGCTGGGCCATCAAAAACTTCAAAGCCTCTACCCCTGAGGTTTCAGGCAGCGGGTGATGCTCTGTCTCATAGTCCTCAATCAAGTCACCCACAATGTCCACCAAACCCATGAGGGGATGGTGCTCATCACCGCCCGTCTCCTCAAGTAGCGCCTCAAGCATGGTGGTCATTCGGGCATAGTGTGCCTCATCGCGGATAGGGGCAATGTCTGTGGCCGCGCGAAACTGCTCCCATGCGGGGAGAAGATGCTGCATATCAATGGGTGCATTCATGACTTCCATGCTCCTTTGTCATATTCACGGTGGGTTAACACCGCTTTGATGTAAACGATCTGCTTTTCAAACCGAACGTAGGCGATCAGCCGGTACTTGTTGCCCCCAATGTCGAACACCACCAGTTCGCCCACTTTGTCCACGGTGTTGAATGCCGCTTTCAGTTCACTCCAGTTGGAAAATCGGTTCTTCTCAATCACCCGCCGCCAGCCCTGCAATGGCGCATCGGCCAGCGGGTGTACTGTGGCAAACGACCGCAGCGCACTGTTGCTGATGATTTTCATGGGGTGATCATATCTCAAATTGAGATTTTGCACAGATCGGTCCACGAACGACCAAGACGGTTCAACGCGCAAGGGCAGCCGCTATGATGGCCCGCTTTGCTTCGCCCCCCATTTTCCCCACACAACCCCATGTCAGCCGGACTCAACAACGCCCAACTCGAAGCCGTGAACTATGTCTCCGGCCCTTGCCTGGTGCTGGCCGGGGCGGGTTCGGGCAAGACGCGGGTGATCACGCACAAGATCGGCCGCCTGATCGAAGCCGGGCTGGAGCCCAAACGCATCGCCGCCATCACCTTCACCAACAAGGCCGCCGCGGAAATGCGCGAGCGGGCCAAGGACCTGATTGGCAAGGCAGCCAAGGACGTGACGGTGTGCACCTTCCACGCTTTGGGCGTGCGCATCATGCGCGAGGATGGCCATGTGCTGGGCCTGAAACCGCAGTTCAGCATCATGGACGCGGACGATGTGACCAGCATCCTCAAGGATTGCGGCGGCACCACCGACGCGGCCACCGCCCGTCAGTGGCAGTGGACCATCAGCCTGTGGAAAAACATGGGCCTGAACGCCGAGCAGGCCGCGGCCCAAGCGCCCGACGACAACGCCCGGGTGATCGCCCGCATCATGGCGCTGTACGAAGAGCGGCTGACCGCTTACCAAAGCGTGGACTTTGACGACCTGATTGGCATGCCCCTGAAACTGCTGGCAGACTACCCCGAGGTGCGCGAGCGCTGGCAGGCCAAGATGGGCCATGTGCTGGTGGACGAATACCAGGACACCAACGCCACGCAATACGAGGTGCTGAAACACCTGGTGGGCGAGCGGGCGCGCTTCACGGCGGTGGGCGACGACGACCAGTCGATCTACGGCTGGCGCGGCGCGACGCTGGACAACCTGAAACGCTTGCCGGTGGACTTTCCGAATTTGAAGGTCATCAAGCTGGAGCAGAACTACCGCTCCACCAGCGCCATCTTGCGGGCGGCCAACAACGTGATCCAGCCCAACCCCAAGCTGTTCCCCAAAACCCTGTTTTCGGAACTGGGTGAGGGCGAGCCGGTGCGCGTGATCGATGCCGTGAACGAAGAGCACGAGGCCGACCGGGCCATTGCCCGCATCCAGTCGATTCGTGGCGGGCAGATCAACCCCTCCAAACACCGCGAGTTCAAGGACTTCGCCATCCTGTACCGGGCCAACCACATGGCCCGGCCGTTTGAGCAAGCGCTGCGCCGCGCCAACATTCCTTACAAGGTGTCGGGCGGGCAGAGCTTTTTTGACAAGGCCGAGATCAAGGACTTGTGCGCCTGGTTTCGCCTGTGGATCAACAACGACGACGACCCGGCGTTTTTGCGCGCCATCACCAGTCCCAAGCGCGGCATCGGCCACCAGACGCTGGGCCAGCTGGGCACCTTTGCCACGCAGTACAAACTGAGCCTGTTCGAGGCGCTGTTTGCGGGCAGCCTGCCCAGCGCCGTGAACGCCCGCGCCGTGGCCGGCTTGCACGAGTTTGGCCGCTACATCAACGACCTGGAACACCGTGCGCGCCAAACCCTGGGCAAAGAGGCGGCGCTGGCGTTTCTGCTGGAGTGGCTCCAAGAGATTGGCTACGAATCGCACCTGTACGACGGCGAGGACAACGAAAAAGTGGCCTCGGCCCGCTGGACCAATGTGCTGGAGTTTTGTGACTGGATGGCCGGGCGCTGCGGTGGCGAGATCGAAGACGCCACCGGGGCTGAAACCACCGAGACCAAGAACCTGCTGGAGGTGGCGCAGACCATCTCGCTGATCTCCACCCTGAGCGAGCGCGAGAAAGACCAGAACGTGGTGACCCTGTCGACCCTGCACGCCTCCAAGGGCCTGGAATGGCCGCATGTGGTGCTGGTGGGTGTGAACGAGGGCCTGCTGCCTTTCAAACTGGGCGACGACGACACCACGGAGGGGGCGAGCCAGGAGGGCATCTTGCTGCGCCTGCAAGAAGAGCGCCGCCTGATGTACGTGGGCATCACCCGCGCCCAGCGCAGCCTGGCCGTGAGCTGGACCAAACGCCGCAAAAAAGGCCGCGAAACCGTGGCCGCCCTGCCCAGCCGCTTCATTGCCGAAATGCGGCTGGATGAAAAGACCACCCAAGAAGACCCGCGCGAAAAACTCAAGGCGCTGCGGGCCGAATTTGCCCAACGCGCAGCAGTCTCTGCAGCGGCGGCAGCGCAAGCCAAAACATGAACCGAACACACGCCTTTTTGAACCGACGCGCCCCAGCCGCTTGGCTGTGCGGCCTGCTGGCCCTGACCCTGAGTGCCTGCCAGGGGCTGCCCACACGCACGGGCTGCCCCAGTGCCCAGAACATGAGCCCTGACATGCTGCACGGCACCTGGACCGTACAGATCACAGGTGAACCCCTGGGGACTTTGAGCTTGGGCCCCCACCCGGAACACGTGGGGAGTTTGCGGGGCGAATGGGTCACCGCAACGGCGTCGAAACCTCGCCGAGTAGTGGCCGACCTGGACGACGGCGAGTTCACCCTGGAAGAGACCCACGACGGCCAACGCATCGCCGCCACCTGGCTGGGCAACCTGCCCCAGGCGGCTTGTGGGCGTCAAATTCAGGGCCAAAGAACCACAGCCGGTCAGGACACCCGCCCCTTCGTGTTGACCCGCCAGCCCTGACCCCCTGCCCCCGCTGGTGAATTGGCCTGCGCCGTCCAAAGGCCACTGTTTTCTCACGCAAAATACAGACCTCCACTCTCAGGGCCTTTGACCAGATGAACGCGTCCACTTACCTTCAAGCACCGCCGAAGCGCAAGCTGCTCGGTCTGGCTGGGGTGGTGGTTCTGCATGCCTTGTTGTTTTGGGCCGTCCAGGCGGGCTTGACGCGCACCGTCATTCAAAAGATGCCCAACGTGGTGCAAGCGCTGCTGCTGGAAGAAAAGAAACCCGAGCTGGCAACGCCACCCGCGCCCCAGCCGCCGCCACCTGCGCCGTCCAAACCCCCACCGCCCCAGACCCCGCCGCCCGCGTATGTGCCGCCCGCGTATGTGCCGCCTGCCGTGACGCCCCCCGTGGCCGCCCCGGCCAACGCCATCGCCGCGGTGAGCCCCACACCGTCCCCCGCCGTGCCCGCCCCGTTGGCAGCCCCCTCGGCAACGCCCGCCACCAACCCCGCACCCGCTGCGCGTGCGCCTGTGCGCACGGCGGCTGGGGTCAACATGGCCCAATGCGACAAGCCCGAATACCCCAGCGCCTCCAGGCGCATGGAAGAAGAAGGCACGGTGACCGTGCGTTTCCTGGTCGGGGCCGATGGCAAGATCATCCAGTCCGAGATCGAAAAAAGCTCGGGCTTCAAACGCCTGGACGAAGCGGCCCGTGCCGGGCTGTCCAAATGCCAATTCAAGCCGGCCATGGTCGATGGCAAGGCCGAACAAGCCTGGGCCAGCATCAAATACACCTGGCGGCTGGAGTGATGACGCCCTCACCACCCGCCACCCTGAACACCACCCCATGACACAGCACCAAGGAAATTTCAACATGTTCAACGCCCTGAGACACCGCCTGCTGGGTGCCGTTTTGTGCGCCAGCTTGTTCATGACCGGCCACAGCGTGGCAGCGCCCGACGCCAGCCCCGCCAACGTCACGACCAGCAGCACGACCTCTGCCGTCGCCAGCCTGGCACCCGCCGAGGCCGGCTCGGTCCAGGACAACCCCTATGGCCTGGGTGCCCTGTGGGCGCAGGGAGATGCGGTGGCCAAGGGCACCTTGCTGATTCTGGTGCTCATGAGCATGGGCAGCTGGTATGTGATCTTCACCAAGTTCACCGAGCAATCCAAGCTGCACCGATTTGCCAAAACCGCACAAGCGAACTTCTGGACGGCGGGCTCTGTGCGGCAAGCGGCCGAGGCTTTGGAAGCAGACAGCCCCTTCCGCTTCATTGCCGAAAAAGGCCTGGAGGGTGCCAGCAAACACCCAGGCCTGCTGGGCAATGTGGACTTCAACACCTGGGTCACGATGGCACTGCAGCGGGCCATGGGCACCGTGCAAAGCCGCCTGCAAAATGGCCTGGCCGTGCTGGCTACCGTGGGCTCGACCGCGCCTTTTGTCGGCTTGTTCGGCACGGTTTGGGGCATCTACCACGCCCTGGTCAAGATCGGCATGTCGGGCCAGGCCAGCATCGACAAGGTGGCGGGCCCCGTGGGCGAGGCGCTGATCATGACCGCCATTGGCCTGGCTGTGGCCGTGCCCGCCGTGCTGGGCTACAACTGGCTGGTGCGCCGCAACAAAGCGGCGATGGATGAAGTCAACGCCTTCGGTGCCGATCTGCACGCCGTGCTGCTGGCCTCAGGCCAAAAATAATGGGCATGAACCTTGGCCCCACGCTGGGCAGCCAGGACGATGACGAGGTCATCGGCACCATCAACACCACGCCCTTGGTGGACGTGATGCTGGTGCTCTTGATCATTTTTCTGATCACCATCCCGGTGGTGACCACCTCGATCAAGGTGGAGCTGCCCAAAGAGCAGAACGTGGTGCGCGAGGCCAAGCCCGACACCGTGATCATCTCGGTCAACCAGGCGGGACAAATCTACCTCTACGACACGCCCGTCAAAACGCCTGGCGAGCTGGTCGAACGCTTGAGGAAGTTTGCCGCCATGAAGCCGCAGCCCGATGTGCAGATCCGGGGCGATGCGCAAAGCGCTTTCGAATCGGTGGGACGCGTCATGTACGCGGTGCAACGTGCGGGCATCACCCAGGTCGGCTTCATCACCGACCCGGCCCGCTGACCCCCTTAGGACACCACCATGGCCATGAACCTGGGCACCAGCCACAGCGACGAACCCGACGTGATGATGGACATCAACACCACGCCCCTGATCGACGTGATGCTGGTGCTGATCATCATGCTGATCATCACCATTCCGGCGCAGTTGCACGCGGTCAACTTGGACATGCCTGTGGCCGCTGCTGCGGCGAAAAAACAGGATCCGGTGGTGATCCGCGTGGACATCGACGCCGACGCCAGCCTGCGCTGGAACGGTCAGCTCCTGGGCGACCGACAAGCCTTGGAGACCCGCCTCGCCGAAGCGGCCGCCGTGCAGCCGCAACCGGAGCTGCACATCCGCTCACATGCCCAAGCCAAATACGAAGCCACAGCAGCGGTACTGGCCAGTGCCCAGCGGCTGGGCCTGACCAAGCTGGGCATCGTCGGCACCGAACGCTTCGCCAGCCCGTAACCGGCGCACCAGAAACTGGCAGCGCCGCTTATCCACCATGGATGCCCGATCGAGTCGGGCATGACGACACGTTGACAGCACAGTCTCGCGAAATTTTGTCGGCGCATCCTCGAGAAGTCTTGTCAGCGTACCCAAGCGAAGTTTTGTCACACCCGGCTTGACCGGGTGTCCATGTCCGCTGGGGCACCCCCACCAAAATCCGGCAGCGCCGCTCGTCCACCATGACTGCCCGATCGAGTCGGGCATGACCACGATGGATGTCACGCACAAAGAAAAAGCCGCTCGAGAGCGGCTTTTCAAGGGAAAGAGAACCCAAATCAGTCGGCGTACTTGCCAGCGGCATCGACAGCGGCCTTGATCTTGATCATTTCGGCGGCCACAAACTTCTTGTGCTCTTCAGGCTCGACACGCTTATCGGTCACCACCAAAGCGCCCAGACCTTCGTTCTTCTTGATGAACTCGGGGTCTTTCAGGGCTTTCTTCAGGGCATCGTTCAGGGTCTTGGTGATCGCTGCGGGCGTGCCTTTGGGGGCATACAGACCATGCCAGATGGTCAGGTTGAAACCCTTCAAACCCATTTCCTGCAAGCTGGGGTAGTGCTTGAGCACAGGGTGACCGGCCAGGGGTTTGGCGGTGGTGACCGCGAATGCCTTGACGCGACCGCCTTCGATCTGGCTGGTGGTGTTGGTGGTCTGGTCACACATCACATCGACCTGGCCGCCGATCAAGGCGGTCATGGCAGGTGCCGTGCCGCCGAACGGGATGGTGGTCATCGCGTCTTTGGTCTGCAGATTGGATTGCCACAGCAAACCACAGATGTGCGAGGCGGAACCCAGACCCGCGTGGGCGATGTTCAGCTTGCCCGCATTGGCGCGGATGTAGTTCTCAAAATCGCGGTAGGTGTTGGCGGGCAGCTGGGGCTTGCCGATCAAGGTCATGGGCACGTCATTGACCATGCCCAGGAACTCGAAGTCTTCCAGCGGCTTGTAGGCGATCTTGCGGTACAGGGCGGGTGTGGCGGCCATGCCGATGTGGAACAGCAAAAGCGTGTGGCCATCGGGGTTGGCTTTGGCCACCTTGGTGGCACCGATCGTGCCGCCAGCACCTGCGGCGTTTTCGACCACGAAGTTGCTGCCGGGAATCTGCTTGCGCATGGCTTCGGCCAAGTCGCGTGCCACGCGGTCTGTCGGGCCACCTGCGGTGAACGGCACCACGATTGAGACAGGTTTGTTACCGGGGAAAGTCTGGGCCTGAACACCCACAGACACAGCGGCCAAAGCGGCCAGAGCGATCCATTGCTTCATCTAACACTCCTGAAATTGACTGTACAGTTTAAAACTTCAAGAGTGTCACGAAATCGCGGAAACTACTTAGCGGCTAACCCTTGTATGACCTTGATTTCATTAAGGAATTGGGCCGCCCGCGGCCACAACATGGCGTTGCCAAAACCCTGAAAACAGGGGCTCACTGGTAACTGCGAGCGTCTTCGATCACTTTGCCATCGTTGGCCAGGCTGCCGGACTGGACCAGATGCACCTCAGCACGGAGTTTGGTGACATCGCGCACCGCCTCGGACACTCGGGCCTTGAGGGCCTCATCGCTCAGGTGATCGGTCTCGACATGCAAAGCCATCTGGTCGTTGGCCATCTCACCGGTCACCACCAGGCGGGCCTTGCGCACCTCTGGGAAGCGCTTGACGATTTCGGCCACCTGACCGGGGTGCACAAACATGCCTCGGATCTTGGTGGTCTGGTCGGCGCGCCCCATCCAGCCTTTGATGCGCTGACCCGTGCGGCCCGTGGGGCAGGTGCCGGGCAGGATGGCCGACAGGTCGCCTGTGCCAAAACGGATCATGGGGTAATCGGGGTTAAGGACTGTGACGACCACTTCACCTACTTCACCATCAGGCACAGGGTCCCCTGTGCCAGGACGCACGATCTCGACGATCACGCCTTCGTCCAGCACCAGGCCTTCACGCGAAGCGGTTTCATAGGCAATCAAACCCACATCGGCCGTGGCATAGCACTGAAAAACAGCCACACCCCGCTGTGTAAACCAGTCGCGCAAAGATGGCGGGCAAGCTTCACCTGACACCAACGCTTTGGTAAAAGACAACTTGTGACCAGATTCTTGGGCTTTTTCAAGCAAAATTTTTAAAAAACTAGGGGTACCGGCATAAGCGACCGGACGCAAATCAGCTACGGCAGCAAGCTGTTGTTCCGTGTTGCCCACACCTCCGGGAAACACCGCACAGCCGAGAGCATGGGCTCCACTCTCCATGATCCATGCACCTGGCGTCAGGTGGTAACTGAAACAGTTGTGAACCAAGTCACCAGTTTCAAAACCAGCCGCCTTCATGGCACGCGCTGCACGCCAATAATCAGACGCATGTCCCTCAGGCTCATAAATCGGACCAGGAGACTGATAAATGCGGCGCACACCATTCGGACGAATCATGCCTTTCCAACCAATCGTCGAAAAACCGCCCAATGGATCCTTATCACGCAAAGCATGCTGTCGTTCGAGTAACTGGTGTTTGCGCAAAACTGGTAAGCGTGCCAACGCAACCCGGCTATTGATTTGGGTCCCATCCACATCACGGAGCAACTCTGCAAAGGCTGGTGCATGTGCCTTGGCGTTTGCAATCTGAGCAGGCAAAGCTGACATCAGAGCCACCTCACGCTCTTGTGGTGTGCGTGTTTCTAACGTATCAAAGTGCTGCGACATGTGTGAAATTCCTGGGTACTTCGGGGAAAACAAATCAGGCAAAGATCAAGCCAACCAACGCTTGCGGCGCTTGTAGCTCTTGACGTCTTTGAAACTCTTGCGCTCGCCGCCGCCCATGCCCAGGTAAAACTCTTTCACGTCCTCGTTGGTGCGCAGGTCTTCAGCCGCGCCGTCCATCACGATACGCCCCGACTCCATGATGTAGCCGTAATCGGCGTATTTCAGGGCCATGTTGGTGTTCTGCTCGGCGATCAGGAAAGTGACTTTTTCCTTGTCGTTCAAGTCTTTCACGATGTTGAACACCTCTTCCACGATCTGTGGGGCCAGACCCATCGAAGGTTCATCGAGCAACACCACACTGGGGTTGGTCATGAGGGCGCGGCCAATGGCACACATTTGCTGTTCGCCACCCGAGGTGTAGGCCGCTTGCGAAGTGCGGCGGGTTTTGAGGCGTGGGAAGTAGGTGTAGACCTTGTCCAGATTGGCCGCGATTTCGCCCTTGTCGGTGCGGGTGTAGCTGCCGGTCATCAGGTTTTCTTCGATGGTCAGGTGGGCGAAGCAGTGACGGCCTTCCATCACCTGCACCACACCCCGGTTGACCAGGTCGGCAGGCGAGAGGTTTTCGATGCGCTCGCCATGCAATTCAATGGAGCCCTTGGTCACTTCCCCCCGTTCGCCCTTGAGCAAGTTGGAGATAGCCCGCAGCGTGGTGGTCTTGCCCGCACCGTTGCCGCCCAGCAAAGCCACGATGCCTTGCTCGGGCACCTGCAAGGACACGCCCTTGAGTACCAGGATGACGTGGTTGTAGATGACTTCGATGCCATTGACGTTCAGAACAATTTTTTTGTCGCTCATGGACTTTGCCTTTTCTTTACTCTGGGGTTCAAGCCAAATGAAACCGCTGCACGCAAAGGTTTCATTTGGCAGCTGCCGGTAGCGCAAGCCACCGAGCAACTGCAGCCCGCCACTTGCGCAGCGGGCTGTTCACCGATCAGGACTGGCAATCCGCAGGAGTGCGGCGTGTCAGCTTCTTTTCAGAGGCATACTTATCAGCGGAAGCTTTGACCATAGGCTTGATGATCTGTTCATCCGCCTGCAGCCAATCCGAGGCCCAAACGAATTTGCTGCCATCCCAAGTGTGAACCCGAGCCCAAGCAGATCCCATGTGATCAGCACAGGATGTGGAAACGGGACGCATGACACCCTTGAAGCCCAAGGCATCCAGCTTGGCCTGCGTCAAATTGAGGTTTTCATAACCCCAGCGCGCTTGCTCCGGAGAAACCCACTTGCCCTTACCGTACTTTTCTTGTGCTTGACGGACGCCTTCGACAGCCAGCATCGCGCCAACGACGCCACGCATGTACAGCACCTCGCCCACTTCAGCCCTAGGACCCGTACCTTGGCCTTTGTCGTGCACTTTTGCCAGGATTTCCTTGACCACATCAGACTGAGGCTCGGCACCGTGCTGCATCATCACGGCGTTGTAGCCTTTAGCAGCAGCACCGATATCCTTGATATCTGGTTCAGCACCAGACCACCATGTACCAAACATCTTTTCCCGGGGATAGCCTGTTGCAATGGCTTCCTTGATCGATGTGGCGGTCATAACACCCCATGTTTGCAGCATCACGTAATCAGGGCGCTGTTGACGAATTTGAAGCCAAATGGCTTTTTGCTCAACCCCCGGAGCAGGTATGGGCAACAACTGAAGGGTAAAGCCGTGGGTGGCTGCTCGCTCTTGCACAATCGGCAACAACTCCTTACCGAAGGGGCTGTCGTGATAACCGACTGCAATTTTCTTACCTTTAAGCTTGTCCCAACCACCAGCCTGTTTGGCAATGTGTTGCAACAGAACGTCTCCTGCAACCCAGTAGTGACCAATCAATGGAAAGTTCCATTTGAAGACCCCACCATCTGCTGAATCGCTGCGGCCGTAGCCCGATGTAATCATCGGAATCTTGTCCCCTGGAATCTTTTCTGTCAGCGCAAATGTGATACCTGTAGACAGCGGCTGGAAGACCGTAGCGCCGCCATGCTTGCCCTTCAAGCGCTCGTAGCACTCAACGCCACGATCCGTGGCATAGGCGGTTTCGCACTCCTCGACAAGCGTCTGAACACCGTTGATACCTCCACGCAGATTCACCAACTTCATGTAATCGGCATACCCGTTCGCAAATGGGGTTGCGTTGGGTGCAACAGGGCCTGTGCGCCCTGTCAAGCTTGGGAAAAACTGCACTTTTGATTGCGCCATAACAGCGGTACTGGTAACCACTGCAGACAACCCTGCACATGCCAGAGTGGCCAGCAAAGCTAATTTTTTGAGTTTCATGAAACTGTCTCCTTCGTTTGTGAGTAAAAAAATCAATGGGCCCATCAGTCAAGCTTGATCACTGTGCCTGCATGACTGAGACCAGTCTGCGTCGGCAAAGGACAGTCACTCAGTGCGGGAAAGGCCATAACCGCAACTTCTGTTTGGTAATGCTCCAGAGCTTGGCCAAACCGTGAGGCTCAGCAATCAAAAACCAGACAATCAATGCACCAAAAATCATGTATTCGGCATGCGATACGGCTGCCGTAGAAATCTCAATCCCAACTACAGCACCTAAAGCTGGCAAGAATTGGTTCAGAAAAATCGGCAAGATAACGATGAACGCTGCACCGAAAAAACTACCCATGATGGAGCCCATGCCACCGATGATGACCATGAACAAAAGTTGAAAGGACCTATCGATGGAGAAGGCAGCGGGCTCCCAAGAACCCAAGTGGACAAAGCCCCACAAACCACCTGCGACTCCCACGATAAAAGAGCTGACAGCAAAGGCGCTGAGCTTGGCATACACCGGACGAATACCAATCACTGATGCTGCAACGTCCATGTCACGGATGGCCATCCACTCGCGACCAATCGCAGAGCGAACCAAATTTTTGGATAGCAAACCAAACACGACCAGAAATACCAAGCAAAAAAGATATTTTTCAACAGGCGTATCAATCAACCAGCCCATAACCTGCAAATCAGAAACGGCGACTGAGCCAGAAGAGCTGTTATTCGTGAACCAGCTTATGCGGCTGAAGGCCCAGTCGCAAAAAAATTGCGCTGCCAATGTGGCCACAGCCAAATACAAACCCTTGACTCGCAAGCTGGGAATACCAAAAAAGATGCCCACCACAGTAGCAAAGAAGCCCCCTGCAAGGAGCGCCACAATCAGCGGCATACCTTCTATCCGCACATAGGTGTTGTAGGCCATGTAAGCGCCCACAGCCATGAAAGCGCCCGAGCCAAGCGAAATCTGACCGCAATAACCAACCAGGATGTTCACCCCCAAAGCTGCCAATGAGAGTATGAGGAAAGGAACCAAAATAGCCCGGAACATGTATTCATCGGCAATGAAGGGTACGCCAATGAACGCAAAGGCAATGAGCGCCAGGATGGCCCAGCGGTCTTGCGCAATCGCGAAGATCTGCTGGTCGCTGCGGTAAGAAGTCTTGAATTGACCGTTTTCTCTGTAAAACATGTTTTTCTCTCCTTACACGCGGTCGATGATTTTTTCGCCGAACAGGCCTTGCGGACGGAACAGCAAGAACACCAGCGCCAACACATAAGCAAACCAGATTTCGATGCCGCCGCCCACATAGGGGCCGAGGTACACCTCGGACAGCTTCTCACCCACACCGATGATCAGCCCACCGATGATGGCGCCGGGCACCGAGGTCAGGCCACCCAAAATGATGACCGGCAAGGCCCGCAAAGCCACGGTTGTCAAAGAGAACTGAACTCCGAGCTTTGATCCCCAAATGATGCCGGCAACCAATGCTGTAATTCCAGCCACGAACCAGACAATCACCCAAATGCGGTTGAGTGGGATACCAATCGACTGTGCTGCTTGGTGATCATCGGCCACAGCACGGAGGGCGCGGCCAGTACTGGTTTTCTGGAAGAACAGTGACAGCACAACCACCAGCAACGCTGCGATACAAGCTGCATACACATCTTCCAAGCTGATCAAAACGCCGCCATCAAAAATCGATTCCAAAAGGAAGACAGGCTCTTTGGGCATGCCTACATCGATTTGATAAATGGCGCTTCCGAAAATCGTTTGACCCAGGCCGTCCAGGAAATAGGTGATGCCCAGCGTGGCCATCAGCAAAGTCACGCCCTCCTGGTTGACCAGATGGCGCAAAACGAGGCGTTCAATCAACCAAGCCAGCACGAACATGATGGCGGCCGACAACACGAAGGCAATCAGGTTGCCCAGAAACTTGTCTTCGATGCCCAGCCAGCCGGGAATCCATTCGGAAAACCGCGCCATGGCCAATGCCGCGAACAAGACCATCGCGCCTTGCGCAAAGTTGAACACGCCTGAGGCCTTGAAAATCAAAACAAAGCCCAGCGCCACCAGCGCATAAAGCATGCCAGCCATGAGGCCGCCAAAAAGAGCTTCCAGAAAAAATGCCATGTCTTTTTCTCCTTAGTGGCTGGTGCCCAGATAGGCACTGATCACTTCTTCGTTGTTGCGCACTTCTTCGGGGGTTCCGTCGCCAATCTTCTTGCCGTAGTCCAGCACCACCACGCGGTCCGAGATGTCCATCACCACGCCCATGTCGTGCTCGATCAACACCACCGTGGTGCCGAACTCGTCGTTCACGTCCAGGATGAAGCGGCACATGTCCTGCTTTTCTTCCAGGTTCATGCCGGCCATGGGCTCGTCGAGCAGCAGCACTTGCGGCTCCATGGCCAGGGCGCGGCCCAAGTCCACCCGCTTTTGCAGGCCATAAGGCAACTGGCCCACGGCCGTCTTGCGGAAGGCCTGGATTTCCAGAAAGTCGATGATGTGCTCGACTTTTTCGCGGTGTGCCTCTTCCTCGCGCTGGGCCGGGCCCACGCGCAGCGCCTGCAAAAACAGATTGCTTTTGATCTTCAGGTTGCGTCCCGACATGATGTTGTCGATCACGCTCATGCCTTTGAACAAAGCCAGGTTCTGGAAGGTGCGGGCAATGCCCATCTCGGCCACCTGGCGGCTGTTCATGTGGTCAAAGGTCTGGCCACGGAAAGTGATGCTGCCCTCTTGGGGTGTGTAGACCCCGTTGATGCAGTTGAGCATCGAGCTCTTGCCCGCGCCGTTAGGGCCGATGATGGCGCGCACTTCATGCTCGCGCACGTTGAACGAGATGTCGGTCAGCGCCTTCACGCCGCCGAAACGCAAACTGATGTTGTTGACGTCGAGGATGACGTCGCCGATTTTTTTGGTCATGCTGCTGCCTTCACGGGTGTGAATGTTTTGGCGTCGGAAATCTTGAGCGTGGCGCTGACGCTGCCGGTACGGCCGTCTTCGAACTTCACCACCGTCTCGATGAATTGCTCGGTTTTGCCGCCATACAGGCCATCGACCAGCGGTTTGTATTTGTCGGCAATGAAGCCACGGCGGACCTTGTTGGTGCGTGTCAATTCGCCATCGTCGGCGTCCAGCTCCTTGTGCAAGACCAGGAAACGCGAAACCTGACTGCCCGCGAGCAAGGCGTCTTCGGCCAGGTCGGCGTTCACTTTTTCCACGCACTCCTTGATCAACTCATACACCTCGGGCTTTTGGGCCAAGTCGGTGTAACCGGCATAAGGCAGGTTGCGGCGCTCGGCCCAGTTGCCCACCGCGTCGAAGTCGATGTTGACCATCACGCAGACTTTCTCGCGCTGGTCGCCGTAGGCCACGACCTCTTTGATGTGCGGGAAAAACTTGAGTTTGTTCTCGACGTATTTGGGTGCGAACATGGCGCCGTCGTTGGCACCGCCCTGGATGCGGCCCACGTCTTTGACGCGGTCGATGATCTTGAGGTGGCCATGGCTGTCGATGAAGCCCGCGTCGCTGGTGTGGTACCAGCCGTCCGGCGTGAGCACTTCGTCGGTGGCTTTCTGGTTTTTGTAATAGCCCTTGAGCAAGCCGGGCGACTTGACCAGGATTTCGCCGTTGTCTGCGACCTTGATCTCCACGCCTTTGCACGGCACACCCACAGTGTCGGCACGAGCCTGGTTGTCGGGCTGCAGACAGACGAACACAGCGGTTTCGGTCGAGCCATACAGTTGCTTGATGTTCACACCGATCGAGCGGAAGAAGGTGAACAAATCCGGGCCAATCGCCTCGCCTGCGGTGTAGGCCACGCGCACGCGGCTGAAACCCATGTTGTTGCGCAAGGGGCCATACACCATGAGGTTGCCCAGGCCATACATCAAACGATCCATCAGACCGACCGACTGGCCATCCATCAAGGCGGGACCGACTTTCTTGGCCACGCCCATGAAGTAGTGAAACAGCTTGCGCTTGAAGTTGCCCGCATCTTCCATGCGGATCATCACGCTGGTGAGCATGCCCTCGAACACGCGTGGCGGCGCGAAGTAGTAGGTGGGGCCAATCTCTTTGAGGTCGATGGTCACAGTGGCCCCCGACTCGGGGCAGTTGACCACGTAGCCACACACCAACCACTGCGCGTAGCTGAAGATGTTCTGACCGATCCAGGCGGGTGGCATGTAGGCCAGCACGTCTTCAGCGTTGGTCAACTTGTCAAACTCGGCACCGGCTTCGGCGCGGTCGATCAAGGAGCTGTGCGTGTGCACCACGCCTTTGGGGTTGCCCGTGGTGCCCGAGGTGAAGAACATCGCGGCCACATCGGTGTATTGGGCTTTTTCGACTTCTTCAGAGAAGAACTGGGAGTGCTGCTTGGCGAACACCGCGCCTGCAGCGATCAGCTCTTCGAGCGAACCGAGGCCATCTTCGGTGTACTTGCGCAGGCCGCGTGGGTCGTCGTAAAAGATGTGGGTCAGCTGCGGGCACTGCTCGCGCACTTCCAGCATCTTGTCGACCTGCTCCTGGTCTTCCACCACGGCAAAGCGCACTTCGGCGTTGGTGATGGGGAACACGCATTCGGCAGCCGCTGCATCCTGGTACAGCGGCACAGGGATCGCACCCAACGACTGGACGGCCAGCATGGTGGCGTAAAGCCGAGGCCGGTTGGCCCCCACCACGATCAGGTGCTCACCGCGCTGCAGGCCTGCCTGGTGCAGACCGCAGGCGATGGACTCGACCAGCTGGGACAAGGCCGCCCACGAGGTGGCCTGCCAAATGCCATATTCTTTTTCTCGCAGGGCGGGCGCGGTGGGGCGCTCGGCAGCGTGTTTGAGCATCAAACGGGGAAACGTTGTTTGCATGACCTGACCTGTCTCCAAAAACGGTGCATCGAATGCAATGCGACTGAACTGGGGCGGATCGTAGGCATTCATTTGACGCCAAGTTGTCGTTTGGACGACAATTCAGGGAAGACCCCTAGCCCATCTGACCGGTTCCTGACAAACATCAAATCCAACATGGCCAAAGAAAACAGCGTGTACCAGCGCCGCCGCGCGCCCACTGAATCCGAGCTGCAAATGATCCCGTGGCTGCACCTGCTGCGCCCCCAAGAGCGCCTGGAGATCGTGCCGCAACTGGTGGTGAGCGACCCCCAGGTGGGCGACTATGTGTGCCGCGTGGGCCGACCAGTGACCTTTTGGTTTGGCGTGATCTCAGGCTTGCTGAAAATGAGCAGCGACAACGAAAGCGGCCAGACCATGACCTTCACGGGCGTGCCGCCCGGGGGCTGGTTTGGCGAGGGCACAGCACTCAAGCGCGAGGTCTACCGCTACAACATCCAGCCGCTGCGCCCCAGCGTGGTCGCTGGCTTGCCGCTGGAGACCTTTCACTGGCTGATCGACCACTCGCTGGGCTTCAACCGTTTCATCATGCAGCAGCTCAACGAGCGGCTGGGGCAGTTCATCGCCGCACGCGAACTGGACCGCATGACCAACCCAGAGTTGCGCCTGGCCCGGCACTTGGCCACTTTGTTCAACCCGGTGCTGTTTTCCGGTGTGGGCGAGGTGCTGCGCATCACCCAGCAAGAGCTGGCTTATCTGGTGGGCCTGTCGCGCCAGCGCGTGAACGAAGCGCTGCGCGTGCTCGAAGCGCGTCAGCTCATCCGCGTGGAATACGGCGGGCTGCGCATTCTGGATTTGCAGGGGCTGCGCACAGCACAGTTTTTGTAGGTCGGTGGCCTTAGCTCCGACGCATGCTTGCGGCCCACCAGCACATGTCGGGGCTGAAGCCACCGACCTACAGCAAAAGGCAGACCAGGAACCCATGTTCTGCCCCCAACAAAAACAACGGACAATCGGTCAACTTCTTTTTGCCCCACCGAACCATGACCCAGCCCCCGGTTTTCAAACGCGCCCCCCGCCCCGAAGGCAAGGGCGAAGCCGCCACGCCCAGCGGCACCTCGCGCCTGAACAAGCGCATGGCCGAGCTGCGCATTTGCTCGCGCCGCGAGGCCGATGCCTGGATCGAGCAAGGCTGGGTGTTCGTCAACGGCCAGCCTGCCAGCATGGGCCAGCAGGTCATGCTGTCGGACCGCATCACCATCGACAAAGCCGCCGAACAGCAGCAAGACCGGCAAGTCACCATCTTGCTGCACAAGCCCATGGGCTATGTGAGCGGCCAGGCCGAAGACGGACACGAGCCCGCCATCACCCTGATCAACCCACGCAGCCACTGGGCGGGCGACCCGTCCAAACTGCGCTTCACCCCGCCGCACCTGCGCGGCTTGGCCCCGGCTGGGCGGCTCGACATTGATTCGACGGGCCTTTTGGTGCTGACACAAGACGGCCGCGTGGCGCGCCAGCTGATCGGCGAAGACTCCGAGATGGAGAAGGAATATTTGGTGCGCGTGGCCTACACCGGTCACGAGAACACTGCGGCGGCCTCTGCCGCGTCGGCCACCTATGGCGGGAAAGCCAACCAGCTCACGGCCATTGGCGACTTTGACCGGGTGAGTGCCAATGTGCAGGCCGTCTTCCCCAAAGCGCAACTGGAGCGCCTGCGCCATGGCCTGAGCCTGGACGGCAAGCCACTCAAGCCCGCCAAGGTCGATTGGCAAAACCCCGAACAACTGCGCTTTGTGCTGACCGAAGGCAAAAAGCGCCAGATTCGCCGCATGTGCGAGCAAGTGGGCCTGAAAGTCGTAGGCCTCAAACGCATCCGCATGGGCAATGTGCAGCTGGGGCAGATGCCGCCCGGACAGTGGCGATATTTGGGTCCGAACGAATCCTTCTGACGCGCGACGGGCTTGCTCATCTGCGGGCTTGTGGGAGCGAGCCCCTGCTCGCGAATGTGTGCCCCGCCCACTTCAAGCATTCGGCAGCAGGGGCAGTCTCCCACAAAAACCAGGCGATCCTGTCCCGCACATCCTCGCCCCTTGAATTCCAAACGCCCGCCCCCAGCTAAGCACCGTTTTGGTTATCTCACCTTTTGACCCTTGAACTTTTTCAAACCGATATGAGCAAGCAAACCCATGCCTTTCAGGCCGAAGTCGCACAACTGTTGCACCTGGTCACCCACTCGCTGTACTCCAACCAGGAGATTTTTCTGCGCGAGCTGATCTCGAACGCGTCCGACGCCTGTGACAAGCTGCGCTTTGAAGCCCTCAACAACACCGCCCTGTACGAAGACGCGCCCGAATTGCAGGTGCGCCTGTCCTTCGACAAAGCCGCCAAGACCCTGACCATCACCGACAACGGCATCGGCATGACGGCGCAAGAAGCCATTGACCACCTGGGCACGATTGCCAAGAGCGGTACCAAGGACTTCATGAGCAAGCTCAGCGGCGACCAGAAAGCCGACGCACAGCTGATCGGCCAGTTCGGTGTGGGCTTTTATTCAGGCTTCATCGTGGCCGAAAAAATCACCGTCGAGACCCGCCGCGCAGGTGCCAAGCCCGAAGACGGCGTGCGCTGGATCAGCGGCGGCACGGGCGACTTCGAGGTCGAGTCCATCACCCGCGCCGAGCGCGGCACCAGCGTGATCCTGCACCTGCGCGAAGACGCGCTGGAGTACGCCAACACCTGGAAGCTCAAGGAAATCGTCGGCAAATACTCCGACCACATCAGCCTGCCCATCCTGATGGAAAAGGAAGAGTGGAAAGACGGCGAGCTGATCGACCCCAAAGACGAAAACGGCGGCCGCAAACCCGGCGGCATGGTCAAGACGGGCGAGTGGGAAACCATCAACAAAGCCAGCGCTTTGTGGACCCGCCCCAAGAAAGACATCACCGACGAGCAGTACGCCGACTTCTACAAACAGATCAGCCGCGACTTTGAAGCCCCGCTGACCTGGACCCACAACCGCGTGGAAGGCAGCACCGAATACACCCAACTGCTCTACATCCCGTCCAAGGCCCCCATGGACCTGTGGAACCGCGACAAGAAGGCGGGCATCAAGCTGTACGTCAAGCGCGTGTTCATCATGGACGACGCCGAGTCACTGATGCCCAGCTACCTGCGCTTTGTCAAAGGCGTGGTGGACTCAGCCGACCTGCCGCTGAACGTGAGCCGCGAGCTGCTGCAGGAAAGCCGCGACGTCAAAGCCATCCGCGAGGGCTGCACCAAGCGTGTCCTGTCGATGCTGGAAGACCTGGCCAAATACGACAAGGCCCCCGAGGCCGGTGCCGATGACGTGACAGATGTCCTGAGTGAAGAAGACAAAGCCAAACAAGGCCAGTACACCAAGTTCTACGCCGAGTTCGGTGCGGTGCTCAAAGAAGGCCTGGGCGAAGACTTTGCCAACAAAGACCGCCTGTCCAAACTGCTGCGCTTCGCGTCGACCACCAGCGACACCGTGAGTGTGAGCTTTGCCGACTACAAGGCCCGCATGAAGGAAGGCCAGGACGCGATCTACTACATCACCGCCGACACCCTGGCCGCCGCCAAGAACAGCCCGCAGCTCGAAGTCTTCAAGAAAAAAGGCATCGAAGTGCTGCTCATGACCGACCGTGTGGACGAGTGGGCCCTGAACTTTGTGCACGAGTTCGACGGCACCCCGCTGCAAAGTGTGGCCAAGGGCGCGGTGGACTTGGGCAAGCTGCAGGACGAAGAAGAAAAGAAAGCGGCCGAGACCGCCGCCGAAAACTTCAAGCCCGTGCTGGCCAAGCTCAAAGAAGCGCTGAAAGACAAAGCCGAAGACGTGCGCGTGACCAGCCGCCTGGTCGACAGCCCCGCCTGCCTGGTGGTGACCGACGGTGGCATGAGCATGCAACTGGCCCGCATGCTCAAGCAGGCTGGTCAACAAGCGCCTGAAGTCAAACCCGTGCTGGAGGTCAACCCCGAGCACGCGCTGGTTAAAAAACTCGACGGCTCGGTCCATTTCCACGACCTGGCCCACATCCTGTTCGACCAGGCCCTGCTGGCCGAGGGCGGCTTGCCCGAAGACCCGGCGGCTTATGTGAAGCGGGTGAATGCGTTGTTGAGCTGAACGTGACTTGTTATCCCGGACTGGATCCGGGATCCATGACCAAGTCAAAAGCACCGCCAGACTCAAGTCAGGCGGTGCTTTTAGCCTTTTGTATCACGCACCAAAGGGGCAGCACTCGTCAACGTCCCGACCCACGCCATCATCCCCAAGCACGTCAACCGCAGAGAGGCCGATGCCCAGTTGGGCTCGGTGATCATGGCTACCCTGTTGGGCATGGCCTTGCTGGCTGGATGCCGGGCTGGGTATTTGATATGAAGGCAGTTAACACGCGGCCTTTATCAAGGGCATTGGCTGGCATTTCCTCAACCTGTGCATTGCCAGTTGGCTGTTCTGACGGGTGCGACAGGCAGAGCGCGGCGGATCCATTCGCGTTTGAAAATCTGCCCCACACAGGCGGAGCAGATTGAGTCAGCTCCAGATCACTTGTTGACAGTGGCGTAATACATCTTGGGCGCATCGTTCGAGTTGTGCGCAATCGTGACGTTTTTCTTCATGGCCCAGGGGCGCATTTGATGGTGGAGCGGCACATACAGAGCTTCATCACGGGTTATGGTCAGGGCCTCTTTCAGCATGTTGTCACGCTTTGTCTTGTCCATTTCGGTTTTCATAGCTTCGGTCAGAGCGTCCACCTTGGCATTGCTGATCTTCAGGAAGTTGAAGTTGCCATCCGAGCCGGTGGTGCGGGTCATGACCAGGGACTGCAGGGAATACTGTGCGTCGTAAGTGGCCACGCCCCAACCCAGCAGGTAGGCGCTGGAGTCGAAGTTCTGGATCTTGCCGATGAAGCTGCTGAAGTTGGTGGCATTGAGCTTGGCGCGAATGCCCGCCTTCGCCCACATGTTGACCACGGCCTGGCACACCTCTTCGTCGTTCACATAGCGGTTGTTCGGGCAATCGAGCGTGAAATCAAAGCCATTGGGATAACCCGCATCGGCCAACAGTTTCTTGGCGCCTTCCAGGTCGGGTGGTGCCACTTTGTCCAGTTCGGGGGTGTAGCCATTGACACCCGGCGCCACCATGATGGCCGCAGGAATGGAAAGCCCCCGCATGATGCTGCGCTGAATGGCCACACGGTCGATGGTCATGTTCAAGGCTTTGCGCACGCGCACATCCTTGAAGGGATTGGGGCCCTTAGTGCCGTACTTCAGTTCATTGGAACCCTGGTCCACGCCAATGAAGATGGTTCGCACCTCCGGTCCATCCAGCACAAATAGGGAGGGCGTGGTGCGCAGACGGGCCACGTCTTGTGTCGGCAAATCGGTCACCAGGTCCACGTTGCCTGCCAGCAAGGCCGCGATGCGGGTGGGATCGGACTTGATGGGGGTGTAGACCACATCGGTCACATTGCCAGGCAGCTTGTCCCACCAATTTTTGTTGGCGGTCATGACCAGACGCTGGTCAGCCACCCACTCCTTGATGATGTAGGGGCCTGTGCCGTTGGCATTGGTAGAAGCAAAGGTATTTTCCTTGGCCTTGTAGTCCTGCACTTTTTCGGACTTGGTCTTCACCGCCCAGGTCTTGCTCATGATGAGAAAGGTGGTGAAGCTGTTGAGCAAGGTGGGGTTGGGTTTGTCCAGAATCACATCGACCGTGTGGTCATCGACCTTGGTCATGCTTTTGACGCCGGCCACATAAATTTGCATCGTGCCTTGTGGCTGGCGGATGCGGTCAAAGGAGAACAGCACGTCGTCTGCCGTGAAGGCCGAGCCATCGTGGAACTTGACGTTCTTGCGCAGGTTGAAGCGCACCGTGGTGGGGTTGACCACCTGCCAGCTGGTGGCCAGCGAAGGTTCGATCTTGTAGTTGCGGTCATAGCGGACCAAGGGCTCATAGGCATGACCCAGAATGTTGTTGGTGGTGGCGTGGTTTTGGGAGTGCGGGTCCAGCGTGAGGATGTCGTTTTGCGCGGCCCATTTGAGTTCGTTGGCATGCACGCTGCCACCGCCAACCCAACTGGCAAAGATGCCGCAGACCAACGCCAATAGGCGTGAAGTACGAAGAATTTTTTTGAACATGGGATTCCTGTCTCTGTTAATGGACAAGTCATTCTAGGTAGCGCTCTATGGCCACGCAAGGCCGAAAACCTAGGGTTTATGCGGTGCCCAAGCCCCCTGCCCGACTGGGATGATGTAGAGAGTGACCACTGCGGAGCGCCCTGTGCTACCTCTATTTTGAAATCTTGTATGACCTCGATCCTGATCCAATCGGCCCAAGTGCTGGATGTTGAAACCCTGAAATTGCTGCCCGACACTGATGTGTGGGTGCGCGATGGACAGATCCAGGCCGTGGGGCCCAAACTGCCCGTGCCCGAAGGCGCTCAAACCGTTTCGGCCCAGGGCCTGACCCTGATGCCCGGTCTGATCGACTGCCATGTGCATGTGATCGCCTCGCACCTGAACCTGACCTACAACAGCCAGCAGCCCAATGTGTTTGCCACCTTGCGGGCCATTCCCATCATGAAAGGCATGCTGATGCGCGGCTTCACCACCGTGCGCGATGCCGGGGGCGCCGACTGGAACCTGGCCGAGGCCACCCGCACCGACCTTGTCGAAGGGCCTCGCATTTTTGCCGCAGGCCGCGCCCTGTCCCAAACCGGGGGACATGGCGATGGGCGCCCGCGCAGCGACGAGCTCGAAACCTGTGCCTGTTCAACGCGCGTGGGGGCGCTGGCGCGTGTGGTCGATGGCGTGGACAACGTGCGGCTGGCCGTGCGCGAAGAGATCATGAAAGGGGCCAACCAGATCAAGATCATGGCCTCGGGCGGTGTGGCTTCGCCCAACGACCCGATCCACTACCTGGGCTACTCCGAAGGCGAGATCCGCGCCATCGTCGACGAGGCCGAGCACGCGGGCACCTACGTCATGGCCCACGCCTACACGCCCAAGGCGATTCGCCGGGCGGTGGACTTTGGGGTGCGCAGCATCGAGCACGGCAACCTGATCGATGCCGAGACGGCCGCCTTCATGGCCGATCGTGGCGCCTTCATGGTGCCCACCCTGATCACCTACGAAGCCCTGGCCAATGAAGGCGCCAGCCTGGGTCTGCCCCCGGTCTCGGTAGCCAAAATCGAGACCGTGCGCAGCCAGGGCCAGAAAGCGCTGGAGCTGCTGGCCAAAGCAGGCGTGAAAATGGCGTTGGGTACCGACTTGCTGGGCGAATCGCATCGCCACCAGTCCGAAGAGTTACGCCTCCGCGCAGGCATTCTGGGAGCAGGCGCCACCTTGCAACAGGCCACAGTGAATGCCGCCGAGCTGCTGAACATGTCGGGCCAGCTGGGTGTGATCAAGCCCGGCGCCAAAGCCGACCTACTGCTCGTCCAAGGCAACCCGCTGGCCGACATTTCATGCCTGCTGGGTCAAGGCGAGAACATCCTTTCGATCATGAAGGACGGCAAGTTTTACAAGCAAGGCCTGCCCGTTTGAGCCTTCAGACCTGCTGCCCCCGTAGGTCGGTGGCTTCAGCCCCGACACTGAGCTGTATCACCGTCACCGTCGGGGCTAAAGCCACCGACCTGCAAATAGCCGTGCTGGGCGGTGATGCGCTCACACCACCAGCGGCGCTTCCTGCATTTGCTCGACCTGCTCTTGCAGCATCAGCACCTGGCCGCGCCAGTAGTCGGGCGTACCGAACCAAGGGAAGTTGACCGGGAAAATCGGGTCTTCCCAGCGCCTTGCCAGCCAGGCGCTGTAATGGATCAAACGCAGGGTGCGCAGCGGCTCGATCAGTTTCAGCTCGGCCCGGTCAAAGTCACGCACCTGCTCGTACCCATCGAGCAAAGCCGACAGCTGCTGCGTGCGCTGGCGGCGATCGCCCGACAGCAGCATCCACAGGTCTTGTACCGCAGGGCCCATGCGGGCGTCGTCCAGGTCCACAAAGTGCGGGCCGCCACCGGGCAGCTCGGTGGGGGTCCACAAGATGTTGCCCGGGTGGCAGTCGCCGTGCAGGCGTATCAGGCGGCGTTCCGATGCACCTTCCGCCATTTGTTCTTGCACCAAGGCCAGCGCCGCCGCAAAGGCCTCGCGCCATTCGCGCTCGACTTCCAGTGGAATCATTTGGTGCGTTTGTAGCCACTCGGCGGGCTCCAGCGCAAAGGACTGCACATCGAGCGTGGGCCTGTGCGCAAAGGGCTTGGCCGCGCCCACGGTGTGGATGCGGGCCAAGAAACGGCCGATCCATTCGAGGACTTCAAAGTCGTCCAGCTCCGGCGTGCGGCCGCCGCGCAAGGGGCTGACCGAAAAATCAAAGCCCACACTTTGGTGCAGGGTCTGACCGTTCAGCACCAGGGGCGCAACCACGGGCACTTCATTGGCCAGGAGTTCGGCCGCGAAGTCGTGCTCTTCCTGAATCTGTGCCCGGCTCCAGCGGCCGGGCCGGTAAAACTTGAGGACCACGGCCGCGCTGCCCTGGACGGGTTCGTCCAGGTGCGCACGGTACACGCGGTTTTCGTAAGAGCTGAGCGCCAGCAAACGGCCATCGGGCCACAGGCCCAGATCGGTCAGGGCGTCCATCACCCGGTCAGGGGTAAGTTCGGCGTAGGGGTGCAAGGCGTGGGCATCGGTCATGCACCGATTGTGGCGCACGCCCGGCGTCTACTGGCCGGTAAAACGTGCGGCGCGTTTTTCCACAAACGAGCGCACGCCCTCGGCCGCGTCTTCGCTGCGCGACAAGCGTTGCTGCACGGGCAAAAAGTCGTGCATGGCCACCAGCGGGCCATGCTCCACCGCTTTGAGCACGTTTTGCCGTGTGGCCACCACCGCCAGCGGGGCTTGGGCGGCGATTTGCTCGGCAATGCGCATGGCCTCGGCCAAGAGGCGATCAGTCGGCACCACCTTTTGCACAAAGTTCAGGCGCAGGGCCTCGGCGCTGTCAAACACATCGGCCGTGAGCAAATGCAAGAGTGCATTGCCCATGCCCGCGCGCTCGGCCATGCGCAGTGTGGCCCCGCCCGTGGCCATGATGCCGCGCTGCACCTCCAGCTGCGAGAAACGGCAGTCGTCGGCCGCGACCACGATGTCGGCGGCCAGCATCAGCTCGATGCCCAAGGTATAGGTGATGCCCTGCACAGCCACCACCATGGGTTTGACGCGGCGGCGGTAACCGTCCATGCCCAGGTTCAGCGGGTCGACCAAGCCCAAGGGCACCGCCTTTTCGCCGCGCTGCATGAGGGGTGCGATGGTGGGCAAGTCCAGCCCGGCCGTGAAATGCGCACCCGCCGCACACAGCACGCCCACGCGCAGGGCCGGGTCGTCGTCCAGCCGCGTGTAGGCCTCGCCCAATTCGCGGAACATCTTGGGCGTGAAGCCGTTGCGTTTGGCGGGGCGGTTGATGCAAATCTGAAGGACCGCGCCGTGCACGGTGCAGTCAATCTGGCCTTCGGGGTGGGGGGTGGTGTTCATGGCACTCGCTCTGTTGTATCGCTGTAGGAGGCTGCCCCTGCAGCCGAATGCGTGAAGTGTCCGGTGCACACATTCGCGAGCAGGGGCTCGCTCCCACAGGGAATAGGACCTCAGTACTTGTAAACGCCCTGACCGGTCTTGCGGCCCAAACGGCCTGCGGCCACCATTTCTTTGAGCAGCGGGCTGGGGCGGTACTTGCTGTCGCCGAACTCCTTGAGGTAGACCTCCATCACGGCCAGGCACACGTCCAGACCGATCATGTCGGCCAGCGCTAGCGGGCCAATGGGCTGGTTGCAGCCGAGCTTCATGCCCGCGTCAATCGCTTCGGCCTCGGCCAGGCCCTCGCCCAGCACAAAGAAGGCTTCGTTGATCATGGGCACCAGGATGCGGTTGACCACAAAGCCGGGGGCGTTCTTCACGGTGATCGGGGTCTTGCCCAGCGCCAGCGCCATGTCGTGCACCGCGTCGTGCGTGGCGTCGCTGGTCTGCAGGCCACGGATGATCTCGACCAGCGCCATCATGGGCACGGGGTTGAAAAAGTGCATACCAATGAAGCGGTCCGCACGCTGGGTGGCGGCGGCCAGCTGGGTGATCGAGATCGACGAGGTGTTGGACGCGATGATCACATTGGGGGCCAGCAGTGCGTCGAGCTGCTTCAGGATCTTGACCTTGAGTTCGTGGTTCTCGGTGGCGGCTTCGATCACCAGCTGGGCGCTTTTGAGGTCATCGTAGTTGCTAGAGCCCTGGATGCGGGCCAGCGCAGCGGCCTTGTCGGCCTCGCTGATTTTTTCTTTCTTGACCAGACGGTCCAGGCTGCTGGCCACGGTGGCAACGCCTTTGGCCACGGCCGCGTCCGAGATGTCGACCATCACCACCTGAATGCCCGACACCGCACACGCCTGTGCGATGCCATTGCCCATGGTGCCTGCGCCAATGATGCCTACGGTCTGGATGCTCATGTTCTTCCTTTCAAACTGGATAAATAGGTTCAACAGCCATCTTAACGGGACGGGTTCACGCCTACCTGACGCCCTGTCGACATGCGATGATTCATCCTTAGGCAAGACACCATGAACATCCTTTTTGTCCACCAGAACTTCCCCGGCCAGTTCAAGCACCTGGCCCCCGCCATGGCACGCCAGGGTCACCGCGTGGTGGCCCTGCACATCAACGCCTGCCCGCCTGTGCCGGGCGTGGAGCTGGTGCGTTACGGCGTCACAGCTCGCCCCGGGCAAGGCACACACCGCTGGCTGGCCGACCTGGAAGTCAAAACCTTGCGGGGCGAAGCCGCCTGGCAAGCCGCCCTGAAGCTGCGCGAACAAGGCTTTGCGCCCGATGTCATCGTGGCCCACCCCGGTTGGGGCGAAAGCTTGTTTTTGCAGCACGTCTGGCCGCAGGCACGGCTGGGCATTTATTGCGAGTTTTTTTACCAAGCCCAAGGCGCCGACACCGGGTTTGACCCGGAGTTCGGCCCACCCGAGGCCGACAGCGCTTGCCGTCTGCAGATGAAAAACGCCAACTACGAACTGCACTTCGCGCGTGCGCACGCGGGCATCGCACCCACGCACTGGCAGGCCTCGCTCTTCCCTGAGCCTTTTGCCTCACGCATCACCGTTGTCCACGACGGCATCCGCACCGACCAGATCAAGCCCGACCCCAGCGCAAGCATCCGGGTACAAACCGCGCAAGGCGTATTGCAACTGGGCCGTGACGACGAAGTCATCACCTTCGTCAACCGCAACCTGGAGCCCTACCGCGGCTACCACCAATTCATGCGGGCTCTGCCCGCCATCCTGAAAGCCCGCTCCAAGGCACGCGTGGTGATCATCGGTGGCAACGAAGTCAGCTACGGCGCTGCGCCGCCACCGGGGCCCGATGGCCAAGCCCAAACGTGGCGCGAGATTTTCCTGAACGAAGTCAAAGGCGAGTTGGACCTGTCACGCGTGCACTTTGTGGGCAAGGTGCCCTATGCCGATTTCTTGCGGGTGTTGCAAGTGTCCACCGTGCACGTGTACCTGACCTACCCCTTTGTGTTGAGCTGGAGCCTGCTGGAAGCCATGAGTGCAGGCTGCGCCATCGTGGCCAGCGACACCGCCCCGGTGCGCGAAGCCATCCGCCACGGCGAGACCGGGCAACTGGTGGACTTCTTTGACCCGGCTGCGCTAGTGCAGCAGGTGGTTGCGTTGTGCGAGAACCCGGCAGAGCGGGTGCGGCTGGGCGCGCAGGCGCGGGCGTTTGCGGTCGAAAACTACGATTTGGAGACGCGGTGTTTGCCTGGGCAGATGAAATGGGTCCAAGAACTGGCCCGCCCCTGAAAGCAGCGCTTCCGACACTGCGAAAAGCGAAACAGCCACCCCGTTTGCCACGTTGGCCGGACAGCAATGCCCCATCAGCAATTTCATTAAAATCATTAAATTGAAATTACTGACAAAATCCCTTGCGTCATGAAAGAAGCCAAACCGCTGGTCAGTGCCGAGGAATTGGAAGCGCTTATTCAAGGCTGGGGCGCCGTGCCCAGTCAATCGGTGGATAAATTTTTCCCGGCCCGATTCTTCTACGCATTTTTGATGATTTTGATTGCTGCGCTTTGGTTGCTGTTCGATTCCGCCAGCGCTGCAAAAATGCTCAGTCCAGATCCTGTCAACCAAGCTCGACTGCAAAACTTCCTGTACTTCAGGGGCTGGTTCATGCTGAGCGCATTGACGGTGGGTTCTTATTCGTACCTCAGAAACTGGTACCCCGCCATCGTATTCAGTGCAGCCTTGGTGGTGGGTTTAACGAATCTGGTCTCTGATATTTTCACGGTCTACCCCGAGCGATTGGCCAATCCCACACCTTTTTTCACCGTGTTCTTGCTGATGCGACTTGTCTTGTTGTGGGTGTTTTACATGGCGATCAAAAATGCCAGTCGCATGCCCGAAATCAAAGACAGAACAAACCTGTTCTTGCCTTTCAAGCGCGCCCATTGATCGCGCCGAATCGGCCAGGTTTCTGGTCAGCTCCTGAACCGCTTGCGCGTCAACGCCAACGCCACCCAAAACGACACGACCGCAAACCCCGCCAGCACCATCACATGACGCAGCGGTTGGTCTGGCCAGCGGTCCATGAAGAGGGGCCGCACCAAGTCCACCGCCACCGACAGCGGCAGCCAATCGGCGATCACACGCACGAAACCGGGCAACTGCTCACGTGGGAAAAAGATGCCCGAGAGGAACATCATGGGCGTGAGGAACAGGGTGAAGTAGTAGGTGAAGAAGTCGTAGCCCTTGGCCAGCGCGTTGAAGATCAGCGCCATGCAGCTGAAGGTGATGCCCACGCCCAGCAGCACGGGCCAGGCCACCAAAAGCTTCCAGCTGTGGCTGATGCCCAAGGCAAGCATGACGCCCAAAATGGCGGTCACGGTGAACAGCGCCTTGAACGCGGCCCAGAGCATTTCGGCCAGCACCACGTCATCGAGCCGCACCGGGGCGTTCATGATGCCGTCCCAGGTTTTTTGCACATGCATGCGCGAGAACGCCGAGTACAGCGCCTCAAAGGTGGCTGCATTCATGGCGCTCATGCAGATGCTGCCGCTGGCCAGATACAGGATGTAGGGCACTTTTTCGCCGCCCAGCTCGATCTGCCCGACCAAGGCCCCGAGGCCATAACCAAAGGCGACCAACCACATGAGCGGCTCGGCGATGTTGCCCACCAGGCTGGGAATGGCGAGCTTTTTCCAGACCAGCCAGTTGCGCTGGAACACAGGCCACCAGCGCATGGACAGGCGGGGCGCAGCCCAGATGTTGTTTTGAATTTGGCTCATGGTCAGCCTTCCTCCCGGATCTGGCGTCCGGTCAATTTCAAAAACAGATCTTCCAAATTAGAAGGTCGGTGCAAGGTGCGCAGCGCGGGCCAGGCCTCCAGGGCGTGCATCAAGGCGCGGCTGTCCTCGGTGTAGAAGAACACCGTTTCGCCGCTGACCTCAACGCGCCCGGCCAGGGCTTTCAAGCTGGCTTCGTGCGCCAACGCCACCGCGCCTTGGCCAAACACTTCCACCACTTCTGGCTCCAGGTGCTCGGCGATCAGGTCACGGGGTTTGCCTTCGGCGATCTTGCGGCCCTGGTCCAGCACCAACAGGCGTGAGCACAGGCGCTCGGCTTCGTCCATGAAGTGGGTGGTCAGCAAAATGGATTTGCCCTCTTGCAGCAACACTTGCAGGCGCTCCCACATCAGGTGCCGCGCCTGCGGGTCCAGGCCCGTGGTGGGCTCGTCCAGCATCAACAGTTGGGGATGGTTGATGAGGGCACGGGCCAGGCTCAAGCGCCGCTTCATGCCGCCCGACAGCTCGCCGGGCTTGGCTTGGGCTTTGTGGCTGAGGGCACCAAATTCGAGCAGCTGCGGAATGCGCTCGCGGATCACGGCGTCGGGCAGGCCAAAGTAGCGGCCAAAGACCAGCAGGTTCTCTTCGGCGGTGAAGTCCGGGTCCAGCGTGTCCATTTGTGCCACCACGCCCAAGCGGGCTTTGATGGCCAGCGCGTCACGCGGCATTTGCAGGCCTTCAAAGTAACGAATGCTGCCACTGCCTGGCTCGGACAAGCCCAGGCACATGCGCAGCGTGGTGGTTTTGCCCGCGCCGTTGGGGCCGATCACGCCCAGGCATTCGCCGGGCTCGATGTGGAAAGACAGGTCGTTCACCACCGTGGTGTCGCCGTAGCGTTTGACCAGATGTTCAACCGAAAGCAATGGGGAGTTCATGCTCGGATTGTGCCTGCTGGTTCACGACCATTCGGGCGCAGGGGCCGCCTCCCACAGGGAACACAGCAGACTGATGTGGGAGCGAGCCCCTGCTCGCGAATGCCCGATTGGCCACAGCACGCATTCGGCCGCAGGGGCGGCCTCCCACAAGGGCCTCCCACAAGGGCCTCCACAAGGGGAAACCCGAGCAGGCTGACCGATAAAATCGGGGCCTCCTTCAGAAACGCCCCGGCGGCCTCTCCATGTCCAGCTCTTTCTCTGACCGCCTGGCGGTCTTGCCGCAGTACCTGATCCCCAAACAAGCCCTGACTGCTTTCGCGGGCTGGGTGGCGGGCAGCCAATGGGGCGGCACGACCACCGGCATCATTGACTGGTTCGTCAAGCGCTACAACGTGAACATGGCCGAAGCTGCCAACCCGGACACGGCCAGCTACAAAAGCTTCAACGAATTCTTCACCCGCCCCCTGCGCGGCGATGCGCGTCCACTGGCTGCGGCTGATTTCGTCAGCCCGGTGGATGGCGCCATCAGCCAGTGCGGCCCCATCACTGGCGATCAAGTCTTTCAGGCCAAGGGTCACAGCTACAGCACTCGCGCCTTGGTAGGCGGTGACGCAGCGCTGGCCGCACAGTTTCAGGACGGTGAATTTGCCACCTTGTACCTCAGCCCACGCGACTACCACCGCATCCACATGCCTTGTGCAGGTCGCCTAACCCGCATGATTTACGTGCCGGGTGATTTGTTCTCGGTGAACCCGACCACCGCACGCGGTGTGCCGGGCCTGTTTGCCCGCAACGAGCGTGTGGTGTGCGTGTTTGAAGGCGAGCACGGCTCATTTGTGATGGTGCTGGTGGGTGCCACCATTGTGGGCAGCATGGCGACCGTGTGGCACGGGGTGGTCAACCCACCGCGCCCTGGGACGGTGCGAGAGTGGACCTACGAGATGGGCAACATCAGCCTGGCCCAAGGTGAAGAGATGGGCCGCTTTTTGCTCGGCTCTACCGTGGTGATGCTGTTCCCCAAAGGGGTGATGCAGTTCAACCCCGACTGGACAGCCACGCGGCCGATTGCCATGGGTGAGGCAATGGGCGCGTTGATTTAATTGGGATCTGACCCCAATTAAACAGGGCCACCCCCGATTCATTGCTTTGTCATACCTGCGAATGCAGGTATCCAGAAGTCATGGACACCCGGTCAAGCCGGGTGTGACATTGGGGGGTCAGATTTCGATCTTGGAGCCCAGCTCGACCACCGCGTTGGTCGGCAGGTTCAAGAACTCGGCCGCAGCGCTGGCGTTGTGGTGCATTTGGGCGAAGAGTTTTTCGCGCCAAGTGGCCATGCCGCCGCCGATGGTCGGGATCACGATGTCGCGTGACAGGAAATAGCTGGTCATCATCGGGTCGAGCTGGTAGCCCTCGCCTTCGATGGTGGCCAAGGCCGATGGCAGGTCCGGGTTGTCCTTGAAGCCGTAGTTCACGATGACCTGCCAGCAGTCGTGACCCAGCGGGGTCACTTCCAGGCGCTGCTGGGCATCCATGCGCGGCACTTCGTGGCTGCGCACGGTCACAAACAGGTTGCGCTGGTGCAGCACCTTGTTGTGCTTGAGGTTGTGCAGCAAGGCATTGGGCACATTGCCCGGCTCGGCCGTCAGGAACACGGCCGTGCCCTCGACCCGTGTGGGCGGGGCGACGAAAACCGCCTCTAGAAAATCATTCAGCTTGAGCGCGTCGGAGCGCAGTGACTCATTGAGCAAGCTGCGGCCGTCGTGCCAGGTCAACATCAAGGTGAATACGGCCGCGCCAATGAGCAACGGAAACCAGCCGCCGTCAAACAGCTTGAGCAGATTGGACGCCCAGAAGGCCAGATCGACCACAAAGAAAAAGCCAGTGGCCCCGATGCACAGCGCCAGCGGCAGCTTCCAGGCGTAACGGATCACGAAGAAGGTGAGCACGGTGGTGATGAGCATGTCGGTGCACACCGCAATGCCATAGGCTGCGGCCAGATTGCTGGACGACTTGAACATCACCACAGCCAGCACGATGGCCGTGAACAGGCCCCAGTTCACAAAAGGCATGTAGATTTGCCCGGTGTCGGTTTCGCTGGTGTGCAGCACCTGCAGGCGTGGCAAATAACCCAGCTGGATCACCTGCTTGGTCACGCTGAAGGCGCCCGAGATGAGGGCCTGCGAGGCGATCACCGTGGCCATGGTCGCCAGCCCCACGAGTGGCAGCAAGGCCCAGTCCGGAGCCATCATGAAGAAGGGGTTTTTCACGGCCTCGGGCTCGGCCAGCAGCAATGCACCTTGGCCAAAATAGTTCAAGGTCAGGCACGGCATGACCACGCTGAACCAGGCCAGGCGGATGGGCTTTTTGCCAAAGTGCCCCATGTCGGCATACAGCGCTTCGCCACCTGTGACACACAGCACGACCGCACCCAAGATGATGAACGTGGTGCCGGGCTCGTTCCACATGAAGCCCAGGGCATAGTGCGGGCTGATGGCGAACAAGATTTCGGGGTGGTGCACGATGTGTGACACGCCCAGCACCGCGATGGTGACAAACCAGACCAGTGTGATGGGGCCGAAGAATTGGCCGATCCCGGCCGTGCCACGCTTTTGCACCCAGAAGAGCCCGAACAGGATCACCAGCGTCAGCGGGATGACATATTTCTTGAAAGCGGGGGAGATGACCTCCAGGCCTTCGACTGCCGACAGCACCGAAATCGCCGGGGTGATGACGCCATCGCCATAAAACAGGCAGGTCCCGAAGATGCCCACCACCAACAGCACTTTGCGCAGCTGGGGCCGGTCTTTGACCGATTGCGAAGCCAGGGCCAACATGGCCACCAAACCGCCTTCGCCGTGGTTGTCGGCGCGCAGCACCAGCACCACGTACTTGACCGACACGATGGTGGTCAGCGTCCAGAAAAAGATGGAGAGGATGCCGTAGACGTTGTCGTGCGTGAAAGGCACATGGCCGGAGCCAAAGACCTCTTTCATCGCATACAGCACGCTGGTGCCAATGTCGCCGTACACGACGCCGATGGCGCCCAAAGTCAATGCGACAAGAGAAGAACGGGTGGAAGACACAGGCAATGACCTGACGCGGGTCAAGCCGGATGACATACAAGGGCGCTATTTTGCGCCCGATTTCAGGCCCGTGTCACCGTCTCTTTGGGGATTTTGTTGCAGCGCAGCAACTTCAGTCGTACACCTCGGCTTCAGGGTCGGTGGCTTCGAGTTCGTAGCTGGCCGCCAGCATGGCCAAACGGCCAATCACGCCATACATGTAAAAGCGGTTGGGCACGCTGGCCCCGGGTTTGACGCCCGGCTGGGGCAGGTGGGGGGTGTCGGCAAAGGCCAAAGGCACAAAACTTGCGCCTGGGGCGTTCAGGTTTTCGTCCACACCGCGCTCGGCGTGGACACGGTAGAAACCACCCACCACATAGCGGTCCATCATGTAAACGACGGGTTCGGCCACGGCGTCGTTGATGCGCTCGTTGGTCAGCACGCCTTCCTGGATGATCACGTCGTTGACGGTCTGGCCGTCCTTGATGACATTCATCTTGTTGCGGGTTTTGCGGTTGAGCGCGTCCAGATCGGCCACATCGCGCACCGTCATGATGCCCATGCCATAGGTGCCGTTGTCGGCCTTGACCACCACAAACGGCTTTTCGTTGATGCCGTATTCCTTGTACTTGCGCTTGATCTTGGTCAGCAGCGCGTCCACATTGCTGCGCAAGCAGTCCATGCCCGTGCCTTCGGCAAAGTTGACATCGCCGCACTGGCTGAACATGGGGTTGATTAGCCACGGGTCGATGCCCAGCAGCTTGCCAAAACGCTTGGCCACCTCTTCGTAGCTCTGGAAATGCTTGGTCTTGCGGCGCACGCTCCAGCCCGCGTGCAAGGGCGGCAGCAGGTATTGCTCGTGCAGGTCTTCCAGAATGCCCGGAGCACCTGCCGACAGGTCGTTGTTGAGCAAGATGGTGCAGGGGTCGAAGTCTTTCAGGCCGAGGCGGTGCTTGCTGCGCACCACAGGTTCGAGCGTCACGCTTTCGCCGTTGGGCAACTCGATGGTGGTGGTTTCCTTGATCTCGGGGTTGATCGAGCCCAGGCGCACATTCAAACCCGCCATGTGGAAGATGCGCTGCAGCTGCGCCACATTGGTCAGGTAAAAGGTGTTGCGGGTGTGGTTTTCCGGAATGATCAGCAGGTTTTTGGCCTCGGGGCAGATCTTCTCCACGGCCGCCTGGGCCGCCTGCACCGCCAAAGGCAGCATTTCGGGGGTCAGGTTGTTCCAGCCACCGGGGTAGAGGTTGGTGTCCACCGGGGCCAGCTTGAAGCCGGCATTGCGGATGTCGACCGAGGTGTAGAACGGTGGGGTGTGCTCCATCCACTCCAGCCGGAACCAGCGTTCGATCGCGGGCATGGAGTCGAGGATGCGCTGCTCCAGCTCATTGATGGGGCCGGTCAGGGCAGTGACAAGATGGGGAACCATGGGCGACCTTTATGGGGCTGAAATGACAAAAACAAAAGGATCATATGGGGCCGGAGAACGCCTTTGCAAGCACTGACCGGACAAAAAGCGAGGGGCTTGTGCACCACGCCACAGAAGACCGGGCTCAGCCGCGGACCTCGCCCTCGCCCAGCACCACGTACTTGAGTGAGGTCAGCCCCTCGATGCCCACCGGGCCCCGGGCGTGGAATTTGTCGGTGCTGATGCCGATCTCGGCGCCCAAACCGTATTCAAAGCCGTCGGCAAAGCGGGTGCTGGCGTTGACCATGACGCTGGCCGAGTCCACCTCGCGCAAAAAGCGCTGGGCGTGCATGTGGTCGCGGGTCAGGATGGCGTCGGTGTGGTGGCTGCTGTAGTGGTTGATGTGGGCAATCGCCTCATCCACACCGTCGACCAACTTGATGCTGATGATGGGGGCGAGGTATTCCTCAAACCAGTCCTGTTCGGTGGCGTCTTTCAGGTTCGCAGCCGGCACCTGACTCAAAATGGCTTTGGCCTTGGGGCAGCAACGCATCTCGACACCTTTGGCCGCATAGATCGCGCCGATTCTGGGCAGGAATTCGGCGGCCACGCCACGTGCCACCAGCAAACTTTCACTGGCGTTGCAAGGGCTGTATTTTTGGGTTTTGGCGTTGTCGGCCACTTTCACAGCCATGTCGATGTCGCACGGATCGTCCACATAGGTGTGGCAGTTGCCGTCCAGGTGTTTGATGACCGGCACTTTGGCCTCGGCACTGATGCGCTCGATCAGGCCCTTGCCGCCGCGCGGAATGATGACGTCCACAAACTGCGGCATGGTGATGAGCTGACCCACCGCGGCACGGTCGGTGGTTTGCACCAGTTGCACGGCATCGACTGGCAAACCGCTGTCCGTCAGCGCCTGCTGAACCAGTTGGGCCAAGGCCTTGTTCGACTCAATGGCCTCCGAGCCACCGCGCAAAATGCAGGCGTTGCCGCTCTTGATCGACAAGCTGGCCGCCTCGATGGTCACGTTCGGGCGGCTCTCGAAAATCATGCCGAACACGCCGATCGGCACGCGCATCTGGCCCACGCGGATGCCGCTGGGCACCTGTTTCATGCCAATGATCTCGCCAATCACATCGGGCATGGCCGCCAACTGTTCGCACCCTTGGGCGCAAGTCTCCAGCACTTGGGGGGTGAGTTTCAGACGGTCCACCATCGGCTCGGCGAGCCCGGCTGCGCGTGCGCGCTCGAGGTCTTTGGCATTGTCCCGTTGCAAGGCGTCGGTGTTGGCGCGCAACAAGGCCGCCAGATGGCGCAAAGCCTGGTTTTTGGTGGCGGCCGAGGCCTTGGCCATCAGCGCCGAGGCTTTTTTGGCCTGCTGGCCCAAGGCCTGGACGTGTTCGGCGGTGTTCAATTCAGTCATCGGGACATTTTCGCAGATGCAAGCCGGTTTTTTGTAGGAGGCTGCCCCTGCGGCCGAATGTCTGCATGAGCACATTAACACGACTGCGCCAGGCACAACCTTCGGGGCAGGGGCGCGCGCCCACAGGAATCAGGCACCCACAGGAGCCGTCACACAGAGGAGCCGTCACACAGAGGAGCCGTCACCCCCGACTCGATCGGGGGTCCATGCCTTCGTTGACCCTGGATACCCGGTCAAGCCGGGCATGACGATGTTGGAGCCAGCATGGCCGCCACAGGCCGCATCAACGGACGATGCAAAAGCGGGAAAAGCGCACCGCGAGACGTTGCAAGGCTTGCCAAGGGTCGGTCGGCCAGTCGGGCACTTTCAGGCCTTTGACGATGCCATCCACCTGGTGCGCCGCTTGCAGCAAACCGTTCAGACGGGCTTCGGTCATGCGGGGCAGCACGCGTTCAAACAGGCGCTCACGCGGTCCCCACACGCGCTGTTCGCGCAGAGCCAGGGGCATGGGTTTGCCACTGGCGATGGCGTCTTTCACGCGTTTGAGGGCGCGGATGTCTTCGGCCAATGTGTAGTGCACCAGCACGGCGGCTTCGCCCTCGGCCTGCAGGCCGTCGAGCATGCGCTGCACGCGGGCCACCTGGCCCGACAGCACCGACTCGGACAGTTTGAAGACGTCGTAGCGGGCCACATTGACCACAGCCGACTCGACTTGTTCTTGGCTGAGCTCACCGGGTGGATGCAACAAACCGAGTTTTTGGATTTCCTGGTGCGCAGCCAGCAGGTTGCCTTCCACGCGGTCGGCAAAAAACTGCAGGGTGCGCTGGCCTTCTTCGCCCGCCACCACGCGCTGGCCTTGCTGCTGCAGGCGCTGGGCAATCCACTGGGGCAAGGCGTTGCGGTCCACCGGATCGATCTGGATCGACACACCCGAATTTTCCAGAGCGCCGAACCAGGCCCCTTTGCGGGTGGCGGCATCGAGGCGCGGCAACAAAAACAGGGTCAAGGTGCTGTCGTTGCCTTGGGCTGACGCGGCCAGTTGCTGAATGGCGGTGCTGCCCTCTTTGCCAGGCTTGCCCGAAGGCACGCGCACTTCCACGATTTGTTTGTCGGCAAACAGGCTGAGCGAGCCGCCTGCGGCCAGCACTTCGCTCCAGTCAAAGTGGGCGCCCGAGACGGTGTGCACGCTGCGCTCGGTGTAGCCCTGAGATCGGGCCGTTGCCCGGATGGCATCGGCGGCTTCCTGGATCAGCAAGGCCTCATCGCCGTGCAGCACATACAGGCTGCGCAAGCCTTTTTGCAGATGCGCAGACAACTGAGGAAGGGCCAACTGCATGGGTGCGCTCAGTCCCAGCGCATCAAGGCCGGGTTGCCGGATTGGACGAGGCCTCTGGCGCAGGCGCCGCTGCGGGTGCTGCCGCACCCGTCGGCTTGGGCAGGCTGCGCGGCTTGACCGCCGACAAACGGCGCATGATTTGCTGCACGATGTCGGTTTGCATGTCGCGGTACAGAATGCCCATCTCGATTTCTTTGGACAGCGCCGCCGTTTCGTTGAAACTCAAATCGCGTTGCTGGAACAGCTCGACCGGCTCGATCAACTCCACGCCCTGTGGTGTGCGCAGGCGAAAACGCACACGCAGCCGCAGCTGCAACTCACGCACCTGACCCGTCGCACTCACGCCCACCGCCACCTGCTGGCGGTCTTCGCTCAGGATGTCGAGGATCGCATCGGCCTGGAGCATTTGCTTGGGCTCGGTCAAGAGCTCAATGCGCCCCGTGCCGAGCAAGTTGCGCCGCAACTCCACCCCCAAGGGCGAGGTGGTCGAGAAATTCGCATAGAGGGTCTTGAACGCGAAATCGTTGGTTTGGCGCAGCTGAAACCCGCAGCCCGCGAGCCAAACGGGCAAGGTGCCCAAGCTCGCAGCGGTCAAAAAGAATCGGCGTGAGGGTTTCATGGGGTGTGCGCTCTCAAATCACCACATTGACCAGACGACCCGGCACCACGATGACCTTCTTCGGTGCGGCACCTGCGGCCTGCTTGACGAAAGCTTCGCTGGCCAAGGCAGCGGCTTCGATCTGGGCCTTGTCGGCGCTGGCGGGCACCAAAATCGACCCACGCAACTTGCCGTTGATTTGCAGCATCAGCTCGATCTGGTCGCGCGCCAGAGCCGACTCGTCCACCGTGGGCCAAGGGGCGTCCAGCAATTCGCCTGCAGCTTGGGCAAAACCCAGTTGCTGCCAGATTTCGTCGGTGATGTGCGGGCAGGCGGGGTAGAGCATGCGCATCAAGAGCGAGACGCCTTCGCACAGGGCGGCGGTGTCGCCTTGGCTGCCATCGGGCTTGAAGTCTTCCAGCGCGTTGAGCAGCTTCATGCAACCGGACACCACGGTGTTGTATTGCATGCGCTCGTAGTCGTAACCCACTTGCTTGAGCACCAGGTGCATCTCGCGGCGCAAGGCCTTGGCCGAATCGCCCAAAGCGGCTTGACTCAGGTCCTGGCCAGTGGCCGAGCGCAGCAGCTCGTGGTGCTTGAACGCGAAGTTCCAGACCCGGCGCAAAAAGCGGTAGCTGCCCTCCACGGCCGAGTCGTTCCACTCCAACGTCACCTCAGGTGGCGCGGTGAACATGGTGTACAGGCGCGCCGTGTCGGCACCGTACTTTTCGATCAGGTCCTGCGGGTCCACGCCGTTGTTCTTGGACTTGGACATGGTGCCCACGCCCTCGTAGTCGATGGGCGTGCCCACGGGCAAACGGCCATCGCCGCTGTCGGCTTCGTTCTTGAGCTTGGCACCGACGATCTTGCCGCCTTCGTCCAGCACATGCTCGACGTCGTGCGGCCAGAAATAGTCCTTGCCGCCCTTGGCGGTGCGGCGCGAGTAGATGTGGTTGAGCACCATGCCCTGCGTGAGCAGCTTGCTGAAGGGCTCGTCCACCTTGACCAGACCCAGATCGCGCATGACCTTGGTCCAGAAACGGGCGTAGAGCAGGTGCAGGATGGCGTGCTCGATGCCGCCGATGTATTGATCCATCGGCATCCAGTAATCGGCACCCTCAGCGACCATGGCTTGGTCATTCTGAGGGTCGCAATAGCGCATGAAATACCAGGACGAATCCACAAAGGTGTCCATGGTGTCGGTCTCGCGGCGGGCGGGCTTGCCGCACACCGGGCAAGTCACGCCCGCGTGGAAGCCTTCGTGCTTGTGCAGCGGGTTGCCCGAGCCGTCGGGGATGCAATCTTGCGGCAGCACCACGGGCAGGTCTTTTTCGGGCACGGGCACGGCACCGTGTTCGTCGCAATGGATGATCGGGATCGGTGTGCCCCAGTAGCGCTGGCGGCTCACACCCCAGTCGCGCAAACGCCAAGTGGTCTTCTTCTCGCCCAAGCCTTTGGCGGCGAGCAACTCGGCCACCTTGGTGACGGCAGCTTTCTGGTTCAGGCCATCGAGTTCGCCTGAATTGACGCACACGCAGTTTTGTTTGTCGCCGTACCACTCCTGCCAAACACTGGGATCAAAAGCCTGGCCCTTGACGGACACCACCTGCTGGATCGGCAACTGGTACTTGAGGGCAAACGCAAAGTCGCGCTCGTCGTGCGCGGGCACGCCCATCACCGCGCCGTCGCCGTAAGACATCAGCACATAGTTGCCCACCCAGACCTCGACCTGCGCGCCGGTCAAGGGATGCGTCACAAACAGGCCCGTGGCCATGCCCTTTTTTTCTTGCGTGGCCAGCTCGGCCTCAGTGGTGCCGCCGGTCTTGCACTCTTCCAAGAACGCCGCCAAAGCGGGATTGCTTGCCGCAGCGTGCAGCGCCAGCGGGTGCTCGGCCGCCACGGCGCAAAACGTCACGCCCATGATGGTGTCGGCGCGGGTGGTGAAGACATACATCTTGCCGTCACCGATCAAAGCGCCCGAGGCATCTTTGATGTCGTGCGGGAACGCGAAACGCACACCTTCAGATTTGCCGATCCAGTTTTCCTGCATCAGGCGCACTTTGTCGGGCCAGCCGTTGAGGGTGGCCTTGTCGTTGCCGATCTGCACATGGTCCAAAAGCTCTTGCGCATAGGCGGTGATGTTCAGGTAGTACCCCGGGATCTCGCGCTTTTCAACGGGGGCACCCGTGCGCCAGCCTTTGCCGTCGATCACCTGCTCGTTGGCCAGCACGGTCTGGTCCACCGGGTCCCAGTTCACCACCTGGGTCTTGCGGTAGGCGATGCCTTTTTCCAGCATCTTCAAGAACAGCCACTGGTTCCACTTGTAGTACGTGGGGTCGCAGGTGGCGACTTCGCGTGACCAGTCGATGGCCAGGCCCATGGCCTGCATCTGCTTTTTCATGTACGCGATGTTCTCGTACGTCCACTTGGCTGGGGGCACGCCGTTCTTCAAGGCGGCGTTTTCGGCGGGCAGACCAAACGCGTCCCAGCCCATGGGCATCAGGACGTTGTAGCCCTTCATGCGCAGGCTGCGCGTGAGCATGTCGTTGATGGTGTAGTTGCGCACATGGCCCATGTGCAGCTTGCCGCTGGGGTAAGGCAGCATGGAGCAGGCGTAAAACTTCTTTTTGCTGGCGTCTTCGGTCACGCGGTAGGCATCGCGGGCGGTCCAGCGGGACTGCGCAGCAGGTTCGACTTCGAGGTGGTTGTACTTGTCTTGCATAGCCTGCGATTGTAGAGGGGCGGGGTGTGGGCTCGGCACATGGCGACAAGCCCTTGGCAGGCATTCGGCCGCAGGGGCGGCCTCCCACAAAAACCAGGCAACCCCCTCTCTTGTGGGAGCGAGCCCCTGCTCGCGAAGGGCGGCCCTGCCACTGCAGGCATTTGGCCGCAGGGGGGCCTCCCACATCGTATTTCAGCGAGCGCTGGGCACCACCGTTTGCGCCACAAAACCGATGCGCGACAGACCGGCTTTTTGGGCCAGGCCCATGGCCTCCACCACCCGGCCGTAAGGCACCGACTGGTCGGCGCGAAGCTCCAGCTCGGTATCGGGGCTGCGCCGGGCAGCTTCCGACAGGCGCTGGCGCAAGGCTTCAGGGGTGATGGGCTGGTCGTTCAAGAACAAGGCCCCCTTGGCGTCCACCACCAAAGACACCGCCTGCGGGGCTGCGCCCGACTGTCCGCCCTCGCTTTGGGGCAGGTCCAGGCGAATGGCGCTGGTCATCAAGGGGGCGGTCAGGATGAAAATGACCAGCAAAACCAGCATCACGTCCACCATGGGGGTGACGTTGATCTCGCTCATGGGGGCGTCCGGCTTGCGGGTTTCCAGGCGACCGAAGGCCATGGCTCAGTCCTGCGGGTCGGCCAGCAAGCCACGCAAATCGTGGGCAAAGCCTTCGAGTTCGGCCTCGATCTGGTTCACTTTTCGGCCCAACAGGTTGTAGCCCAACACCGCCGGAATGGCCACGGCCAGCCCGGCAGCGGTCATGATCAGGGCTTCGCCCACGGGTCCGGCCACCTTGTCGATGGTGAGCTGTCCGGCTTCGGCCATGCCGGTCAAGGCATTGAAGATGCCCCAAACGGTGCCCAAAAGACCCACAAATGGCGAAATGGAGCCCGCTGTGGCCAACCAGACCTGGCCCCATTGCAAACGGCGCACCACGCCCTGCAGGGCATCGCGCAAGGCACGGGTCAGTTGTTGGCGGCGGGCACCTGCTGAAGCCAGGGTACCGCCCACCGGGAGCAAGGTGGCTTCCAGCAGGGGGGTGATGCAGGCGTCGCGGTCAAACTGGGCCACGCGCTGCTGGGCCTGGTCCAGGCCCGGGGCCTGCCAGAACGCGGCCACGCTGCGGCGCACATCCAGGCCCACGCGCGCGAGCAAGCGCCACTTCCAGACCATGACCACCCAACTGCCCACCGAAAGCGCCAGCAAAACCAGCGCCAGCACACGGCTGACCCCATCGCTGTGCAACAAAAAGTCGTGGAGGCTCATGGGTGCCAGGCTGGTCAGCGCAAATTCAACACGTCAAACATGTCAAACAGGCCGCGCTGCTGGGTCGCCAGATAACGCACGGCACGCAGGCTGCCTTGGGCGTAAGTAGATCGGCTGGAGGATTTGTGCGTGACTTCGATGCGCTCGCCAATACCGGCAAACAGCACCGTGTGGTCGCCCACGATGTCGCCACCCCGGATGGTGGAAAAACCGATGGTGGAGGGGTCGCGCTCGCCCGTGTGGCCATAGCGCTCGTAGACGGCGCAGTCTTTCAGGTCGCGGCCAATGGCCTCGGCAATGACTTCACCCATCTTGAGGGCCGTGCCCGAGGGCGCGTCCACCTTGTGGCGGTGGTGGGCTTCGATGATTTCGATGTCGTAGCCCGTGGACATGGCTTGCGCGGCCATTTGCAGCAACTTGAGCGTGACGTTGACGCCCACGCTCATGTTGGGGGCCATCACGATGGCGATGTCTTTGGCGATTTCAGCAATTTCGGCTTTTTGCGCGTCGTTGAAGCCGGTGGTGCCGATCACGGCCTTGACCCCCAGTTCACGGCACACCTGCAAATGGGCCAGCGTGCCCTCGGGGCGGGTGAAGTCAATCAGGCAAGCGGCATCCTTCAGGCCCGCCCGCAGGTCGGAGGTGACGCGCACGCCACTGGACTGGCCCAGCGCCGCGGCGGCATCTTGGCCCAAGGCAGGACTGGCGGCCATGTCGAGCGCGCCTGCCAGACGGCAATCGCTGGAGGCCAGGATGGCTTCGATGAGCATGTGGCCCATGCGGCCAGAAGCGCCGGCAACGGTGATGGGCAAGGGGGTCGATGGGGTCATGTGATGGATGGAATGAAAGGTACGCGCCATCGGGCGTGCTGCCCGAACAAGGGCCCATCAACGGGGTGTGGGCTCCAGAGGAGGGTAAGTCGCAGGCAGCGGCGCAGTGCGCGGCGCATCGTCAGCCGCCTTCGGTGCGGGGAACTTTTTCAGGTCTTCTTCGCTGGCCTGCAAGTTGGGCACGCTGGCGGCTTTGCGCTGGACCACCAGGCGCTCGACAAATTCGGACTCGCTGGGCAGGTCACCGCCTTCCACCGACGAGACCACATCGTCTTTGAAGTAGACGGTGAGCTGGAAACTTTGGGGTGGCACACCCTGGCGGCGGATGCTGAAGGCGTAATCCCAGCGGTCGGCATGGAACAGGCTGGTGACGAGGGGTGTGCCCAAAATGTCGCGGACCTGCGCCCGTGGCATGCCCGTGGTGATTGCCTGGCGCTGCTCTTTGGAGACAAAGTTGCCCTGCACCACCTCGGGGACATAGGGTTTGAAGGTGTCGCTGGTGAAGCTGGCCATGTTGGCGCAACCGGCCAAACTGGCGCACATGAAAAGCATGGCCAGGCGTGTGCCTGTCACGGAAAAAGTCAGGGATGCTGTCATGGTTGAGGGCTGGCCGATATGATCGGGTCATTGTAGCGGCAGCTACGCGCCCACACCGGCTTTGCCTATCCCGACACCCCTTCACATGACCCAAATCGACGAACTGAAAAACAATGGTCTGAAGGCCACGCTGCCACGCCTGAAGATCCTGGAGGTCTTTCAGCGCGGGCAGCAACGGCACATGACGGCCGAGGACGTGTTTCGCCTCCTGTTGAGCGAGAACACCGACATCGGTCTGGCCACGGTGTACCGGGTGCTGATGCAGTTTGAGCAGGCGGGCATCCTGAGCCGCAACCACTTTGAGAGCGGCAAAGCCGTTTACGAACTCAACGAAGGTCAGCACCACGACCATATGGTGTGTCTGGACTGCGGTCGGGTGGAGGAGTTTTATGACCCGGAAATCGAGTCCAGGCAACAAGCGGTGGCCGAAGCCAAAGGTTTTGTGATCGCCGACCACGCCCTGAGCCTGTACGCCCACTGCACCCAAAAGCCTTGCCCGCACCGCCAGGGTTGAGCAGGCCGGGCGTCCTCAATCCATCGCCCGGCGCTGGCGCTCGATGAATTCCTGGTAGGTGTCGATGCCGCGCATCTGCAAGATGGTGTTGCGCACAGCGGCCTCGACCAACACCGCTATGTTGCGCCCCGCCACCACCTGGATGACCACTTTGCGCACCGGAATGCCCAGCACATCCTGCACCAGCGGTTCGGAAGGCAGGCGCTCGTAATCCCGCTCCAGCGTTTCACGGCGCACCAGGTGAACAATGAGCTTGAGCCGCATCTTGCGGCGCACCGCGGTCTCACCAAAGATGGCACGGATGTCCAGCAGACCAATGCCGCGCACTTCCAGCAGGTTTTGCAGCAGGTCGGGGCAGCGCGCCTCGATGGTGGTCTGGTTGATGCGGTAGAGATCGACCGCGTCATCGGCCACCAGACCGTTGCCGCGCGAAATCAGCTCCAGCCCCAACTCGCTCTTGCCCAAACCGGACTCACCCGTGATCAACACGCCCATGCCCAAAATGTCCATGAACACGCCGTGCATGGTGGTGCGGTCGGCAAAATGCTTGGACAGGTAGGCCCGCAGCACATCGATGACAAAGGCCGACGAGTGCTCGGTCGAGAACATCGGGATCTGGGCCCGCTCGCACATGGACAGCAGGGCTTCGGGAGCCGTCTGGCCATCGGCCAAGACCAGCACCGGAGGCTCCAGCGTCACGATGCGGGCAATCCGGCGCGCACAGTCATCGGGCGTGGAGTTGGTCAGGTAAGCCACCTCGCGGGGCCCCAGAATCTGCACACGGTAGGGGTGGATGTAGTTCAGGTAACCAACCAGGTCGGCGCCCGATCGGGCTTCGCGCACAGCGACTTCATCAAAGCGTCGCTCCGAAGCGCCCAGACCGGCCACCCATTGCCATTTGAGCTTGCCGCGATGGTCCTCGAACAGGACATCGGCACTGATGACGCTGGGCTTCATCGCAAAAACCTCGAAAAAAGGAGGGTCAGACCGTCTGGGCAGACTGCCACTGGGCGATCAGCTGGTGCAGGTCCTGCTGGACGGTGCTGTTCTTGATGTTTTCACGCAAAGCGGTGTCGCTGAGCAATTCAGCGATTTCGGACAGGATTTCCAGGTGCTTTTGGGTGGCGGCTTCGGGCACCAGCAAAAAGATCAACAGGTTGACCGGCTGTTCGTCAGGGGCGTCAAAGCCAATCGGCTGCGCCAGCTGGAACACGGCGGCCATGGGCGCTTTCAGGCCCTTGATGCGGCCGTGCGGAATGGCCACACCATGACCCAGCCCCGTAGAGCCCAACCGTTCACGGGCAAACAGGCTGTCGGTCACCAAAGCACGGGACAAGCCGTGGAGGTTCTCAAAGAGAAGTCCGGCTTCTTCGAATGCGCGTTTCTTGCTGGTGGCTTCCACCCCAACAAGAACCTGGGCAACGGGCAATATGGATGAGAGGCGATTCATGGTCGAGGCCGGATTATGCACCTTGCGCGGGCACCCCGGTCATGGGGCCTGAAAGCCGGGCGACATGGGCGGTGTTTGCGCCTCTGAACAGGCTGGGCGCCTGCATGAAAAAGGGCCACAAGCTTGTGGCCCTGTTGTGAGCGAAACATTCACCCGATCACATCATGCGCTTGGGCGCGCTGTGGTGATGGTCTGTGATGCGGTCCTTGTGCTTGACCACCTGACGGTCCAGCTTGTCCACCAGTTCATCCACAGCGGCATACAAATCTTCATGAGCACTTTCTGCAAACAAGTCGTTGCCCTTGACGTGGATGTTGCATTCGGCGCGTTGGCGTTTTTCTTTTTCCTTCTGCTTTTCGACGGTCAGCAGCACTTTGACATCGACCACTTGGTCAAAGTGCCGGGTGATCCGGTCGAGCTTCCCCGTGACGTACTGACGCAATGCCGGGGTCACTTCCAGATGGTGCCCGCTGATGGTTAAATTCATAGTCGTCGCCTCCATGATTCAGGGTATGAAAAGCCCCGCTGAAGCGGGGCTCCGAAACCACCCGTGGGGGTAGTTCGACCCCACTATGCGCCGCACCCCAGCGAAATGCAAGACGCCGACAACTAAACCTGTAACGTCGGCTGGCTTTGCACCCAAAACCCGTTTTCAGTGCTATTGTTCGACTTGAAGCCCAAGAACAAGCGGGCACTTCAGGCCTGACAGTTCAAATCGCAGCGGTCGGCGCACCATGCAGGCGCAAACGCCCAGCCAGCCAGGCGCTGAGTACGCTGGCCAACACCCCCAACAAACCCGCCACCCAATAACCAGTGAGCTGTCCTTGCGCATCTCGCCCAATGATGAGCCCGGCCACCAGCGCCGCGAAACCCATGGCGGCCGACTGAACCGCCGAATTCAGGGTCATGAAGGTGCCGCGCAAACGCGGCTCCACGGCCGATGAAATCATCGCCATGCCCGGAATCATGCGCCCGCTCATGACCGTGAAAAACAAAGTCGACACGGTCAGCAAACCCCATAAGGGCAAGCCTTGCGTGAGCGTGGTGGCCATCAGCGGCACTGTCACTGCCAAAGCCAGTCGCTGGAACACCCGGACCTTGCCCACCCGGTCGGTCAGCCGCCCGAAATAACGGGCACTGAGCAAAGTGGCCACCCCACCGCACAGATAGATCCAGGGCACTTCGGCGGTCTGCATCCCGGCGTTGGACTGCAGGTAAATGGTGATGTAGGGGATGACGGTGAACGCCGCAAACATCATCAGGGCCGACACCCCGAAGGCCTTGAGGTGGTTGCCCTCGGCCAGCACCTGCCCAATGCCGCGCCAGACACTCACCCGCTCAGGGTGGTGCAAATGCGCATCCAGCCGGGGCAAGGTTTGCCAGGCCCCCAAGGACAGCAGCCCCACCAGCGCGGCGATGCCAAAGAACGGCGCATGCCAGCTCAGGTGCGCCGCCAAAAACAGCCCCAGCGGCACCCCCGCCACGGTGGACACGGAAAACGAGGTCATGACCACGCTCATGGCGCGACCTCGGCGCTCAAAGGGGATCACATCGGCCACGATGGTTTGGGACAAAGCCGACAACACCCCGCCAAACAAACCAGCGGCCACGCGAGCCACCATCAGCCAGACATAGTCGGGCGCCAGACCACACGCCAGGGTGGCCAGACCAAACAAGGCGTACATGACCAGCAACAGGCGCTTGCGGCTGAAGCGGTCGATGTAGGTGGCCGCCATCAGGCCGGACAGGCCCGCCGACAAGGTGTAGGCCGAGACCAGCAGACCGAACTGGGCGTTGCTGATGCCGAACAAGGCCGTGAACTGCGGCCCCAGCGGCATCATGATCATGAAATCGAGGATGTGGGTGAACTGGATGCCAGCCAGCGTGAAGAGCAGCCAGCGCTCACGCCGTGGGGTCAAATGTGGGGTCATGGAACAATGCCGTTGAATGGTCTGAATCTAACACCCGCAGCCCCCCAGAGCTTCTGTCCAACTTCACATGCCCATGGACCCCGTGACGCCCACCCCGCCAAAATCAGCCCTTGAACAAGCCCTCTCGCCACCCCCGCAGCCCGTGGTGGGGCTGGTGCTGATGGGTGGCGGAGCGCGCACCGCTTACCAAGCCGGGGCGCTGCAGGCCATCGGCCAACTGCTGCGCCGCACAGCGGGGCCATCCCCCGCTTTTCCATTCCAGGTGCTGGCGGGCACCTCGGCCGGGGCCTTGAACGCCACTTTTCTGGCCAGCAAGGCGCTGGACGGTCTGGCCGGCCTGGACGATCTGGCCCATTTCTGGACCCGGATCCGCACGGAGGCGGTCTACCGCCTGCCCCAAACCCCGCTGGACAAATTCAGCCGTTGGGCCACCGCGGTGGGTTTGCTGCGCTCTGTCCGCGCCCATGCCGCCGCCATGGACAGCCTGGCCCTGGTCAACACCTTGCACCAGGCGATCGCCCTGGAGCGGATCGATACCGCCTTGCACAGCGGCGTGCTGCAGGCCCTGGCGGTCACCGCGTCGAGCTATTCGAGCGGTGTGCACTGGACGTTTTGCCAGACCCGGGATGGCCAGCCCATCCCCTGGAGCCGTCCAGGCCGCCGTGCCGAGCAGCAACCCATCACCATCGAGCACCTGATGGCGTCCAGCGCCATCCCCTTCATTTTCCCGTCCACCCCGCTGTGGGTAGACGGTGGCATGGAGTATTTCGGGGATGGCTCGATGCGGCAAATCTCGCCCTTGTCCTCGGCCGTGCACCTCGGGGCCGACCGGATCTTGGCGATTGGCGTGAGCCAACCCCAACGGGCCAGCCTGGTGGCTCCCGCCCGCGCCACAGGGCGCCCCTCGCTGGGCACGATCGCTGGCCACGCCATGGCCAGCGTGTTCCACGACACGCTGGAGGCCGATGTCGAGCAGATCAGCCGGATCAACCAGGCCCTGGACAGCTTGCCCGAGGCGGTACGTGCAAGCCTGCCCCTGCGCCCGGTGCAGGTGCTGACGCTGCAGCCCAGTGCCTCGCTCGACGCCTTGGCGCAAGCGCACGCCCACACCCTGCCCCGACCCATTCTGCGGGTGCTGGAGGGTCTGGGTGCATTGCGCGGCAGTGGCGCGGCCCTGGCGAGCTATTTGTTGTTCGAGCCGGCGTTCATCGCCGCGCTGATGGCCTTGGGCCAGGCGGATGTGCAGGCCCGCGCCGACGACATCCTGGCTTTTCTGGCCCCCGCAGGGGCACATCCGGTGCGATAATCCGCCGATTCATTCTGGAGACACATTGCCGTGGAAACTACCCCGAGTCGGTAGCTTTCGAACGCGCTGAGCACCCTGCCCATCGTTCGAAAGCTGCAGAAAACCCCCTTCGCCGCCCCTTTGAACTTTTGGCACCTGGCCATTTTTCGGATTCGCCATGCTCAACATCTTCACCCTCGCCAATGGCCGCCTCTTCCAGGAAGAGATCGAGTCGCTGGAAGAACTCTCCCGCTTCCAACCCATCTGGGTCGACCTGGAGTCGCCCACGCTGGAAGAAAAACGCTGGATCAAACAGTACTTCGGCCTGTCCATCCCGGAAGACGCGATGGACGAGGACATCGAGGAATCGGCCCGCTTCTACGAAGAAGACAACGGCGAGCTGCACATCCGCTCCGACTTTTTGATCGCTGACGAAGACGAGCCGCGCACGGTACGCTGCGCTTTCATCCTGAACCAGCACAACGCCGACCTGAAAAGCCAGGGCGTGCTGTTTTCCATCCACGACGAAGACGTGCCGGTGTTTCGCCTGCTGCGCATGCGGGCACGCCGCGCCCCCGGCCTGATCGAAGACGCCAAGGAAGTGCTGCTCAAGCTGTTCGATGCCGATGCCGAATACTCGGCCGACACGCTCGAAGGCATTTACGACCAACTCGAAACCGCCGGTAAAAAAGTGCTGTCGGGCGACGTGACCGACGCCATGGCCGGTGAGGTGCTGGGCGCCATTGCACGCCAGGAAGACCTGAACGGCCGCATCCGCCGCAACGTGATGGACACCCGCCGCGCCGTGAGCTTCATGATGCGCTCCAAAATGCTCAACGCCGAGCAATTCGAGGAAGCCCGACAGATCCTGCGCGACATCGACTCACTGGACTCGCACACCGCGTTCTTGTTCGACAAGATCAACTTCCTGATGGACGCCACCGTCGGTTTCATCAACATCAACCAGAACAAGATCATCAAGATCTTCTCGGTGGCCAGCGTGGCCTTGCTGCCGCCCACCTTGATCGCCAGCTTGTACGGCATGAACTTCCAGTACATGCCCGAGCTGTCGCAAAAATGGGGCTACCCCTACGCGCTCGCCTTGATGGCCGCCAGCGCCGTGGTGCCCATGTGGTACTTCCGCCGCCGGGGCTGGCTCAAATAAAGCCGGCTCAAGCGGGCTGGCGACGGCTCAGCCACTGCGACAAAATCGCCAGACTGTAACGGCTGGCCACTTCGCGGATGAAGCGCTGAAAGTCGGTGTGCGCTGCGTCGTCCGCCCGGTCCGAAATGGTGCGCACCGCCGCAAAGGGCACGCCGTAATCGTGACAAACCTGCGCCACCGCTGCGCCCTCCATCTCCACCGCCAAAGCCTCGGGCAAAGCCTGCCGCAACGCCTGACTTTCGGCCGAGGTCGAGACAAAGCGGTCGCCACTGATGACCAGACCCTGGTGCACCCGGGGTGCGTTCAGCGCAAATTCGGCCAATGTTCCTGCGCCCAGATGTTGCCCAGCATGGGCCAACACCTGCTGACTTGCCGCAGCCAATTGGGCCGACAAGCCGGCATCGGCCTCAAAATGGGCACGGCCGTACAAAGGCACCTCATGGCGCGGGAATAAGGGCGAAGCGTCCATGTCGTGCTGCAGCAAACCCTGGGCCACCACCACATCGCCCACCCGCACATCGGCACCCAGGCCACCCGCCACGCCGGTGAACACCAGGGTGTCGGCGGCAAAGCGCTCCAGCAGCACTGTGGCGGTGGTGGCTGCAGCCACCTTGCCGATGCGCGAGAGCACCGCCACCACCGAGTGGCCTTGCCAATGGCCGACCCAAAAGTCCCGCCCAGCCACCTGAACGCGCTGCTCATCGGGCATGGCCGCTAACACCGCCGCCAGTTCTTCGTGCATGGCACTCATGATGCCGATCACCGCCATGGATCACCCCTTGTTCAATGACTCAAAGTCAAACGGCCACCCGTGAACGGGTGGCCGCTGCGCCCTGTACAGGGGCATTGGCCCCACAGTGCTCCGGTCAGGCCTTGGCCCGCAACTCGCGGCGCAGGATTTTGCCCACCGGCGTCTTGGGCAATTCGTCGCGGAACTCGATCACACGTGGCACCTTGTACGCCGTCATGTTTTCGCGGCAGTAAGCGATGATCTGCGCCTCGGTCAGCGCCGGATCTTTGCGCACCACCACCAGCTTGACCGCTTCGCCGGTTTTTTCGTCCGGCACGCCAATGGCCGCGCATTCGAGCACGCCCGGGCAAGCCGAGGCGACTTCCTCCACCTCGTTGGGATAGGCGTTGAAACCGCTGACCAAAATCATGTCCTTCTTGCGGTCCACGATCTTGAAGTAGCCACGCTCGTCCATGGTGCCGATGTCACCCGACTTGAAATAACCGTCGGCAGTCATGACCTTGGCGGTTTCGTCAGGGCGTTGCCAGTAACCCGCCATCACCTGCGGGCCCTTGATGGCGATCTCGCCCGGCGTGCCAAGCGTGGTGATTTCGTGGCCATCGTCGTCGAGCAACTTCATGAAGGTGCCGGGCAAGGGCACCCCGATGGTGCCGGTGAACTCGGTGCTGGTGGTCGGGTTGCAGCTGGCCGAGGGGCTGGTCTCTGACAAACCGTAACCTTCACAAATCGGGCAGCCGGTTTTCTCCAGCCAGAGCTTGGCCACATTGGGCGTCACGGCCGTGCCCCCGCCCAAGGACACCTTGAGGTTGGACCAGTTGACGGTGCCGAAATCCGGGTGGTTGGCCAGGCCGTTGAACAAGGTGTTCACCGCCGGGAAGCTGTGGAAGGTGTGCTTGGACAATTCCTTGAGCACGGCGGGCAAATCACGTGGGTTGGGAATCAGGATGGTCTTGCCGCCCATGCGCAGGCTCAGCATCATGTTCACCGTGAAGGCGAAGATGTGGTACAGCGGCAATGCGCACACCGCCGTGGGTTGCTCCCCGGCGGGAATGCGCTTCATGACGGGCTCGTTCCAGGCCTCGGACTGCAGCACGTTGGCGATCACATTGCGGTGCAACAACACCGCCCCCTTGGACACACCCGTGGTGCCCCCGGTGTACTGCAGCACCGCGATGTCGTCGGCCGACAGCTCGGGTTTGCGGAAGGCTTGTTGACGGCCTTTGGACAAAGCGTCGTTGAAACGCACCGCCTGCGGTAGCTGGAAGGCCGGCACCATTTTCTTGACGTTGCGCACCACGTAGTTGACCAAGGCCCCCTTGAGCAGGCCCAGCCGGTCACCCATGGCGGCCAGCACCACATGCTGCACCGGAGTTTGGGCGATGCACTTTTCCAGCGTGGCGGCAAAGTTCTCGATGATGACGATGGCCTTGGCCCCCGAGTCCTTGAGCTGGTGCTCCAGCTCACGGGCGGTGTAGAGGGGGTTCACGTTGACCACCACCAGACCCGCACGCAAAATGGCCGCTACGGCCACCGGGTATTGCGGCACATTGGGCATCATGATGGCGACACGGTCGCCTTGGCTCAGACCCAGCGACTGCAGGTAAGCCGCCATGGCCAGACTGTCACGGTCGGTCTGGGCAAAGCTGAAATCCTTGCCCATGAAACTGTAGGCCGGACGGTCTGCGTATTTGGAAAAACTCTCTTCAAGCAAGCCCACCAAAGAGCTGTACTGGGTGGGATCGATGTCGGCTGGAACGCCTTCGGGGTAACTCTTGAGCCAAACGGGGTTCAGGTTCATGTGGGGTTCTCCTGCGGGCCAGTCTACCTCACAACTGACGGCTAACTGACTCGCAGGGGTACTGGATTTCCCGAGGTTGCAGGCCGCTTGCAGCGCGCCCATGACACCGTGCCCAGCTCGGGCCTGAAGACACCGGTTGGTAATACGTGGGCACCCAAAAAACAAGGGGCCCGAGGGCCCCTTGTGCATGCTGCGACAAGCAGCCGGTCAGCCTTTGAGGGCCACCAGCACCTCGTCGAGCATCTTTTTGGCGTCGCCAAACAACATGCGGTTGTTGTCCTTGTAGAACAGCGGGTTGTCCACGCCGGCATAGCCGCTGGCCATGGAGCGCTTCATCACGATGCTGGTGCGCGCCTTCCAGACTTCGAGCACAGGCATACCGGCGATCGGACTGGTCGGGTCATCCTGCGCAGCAGGGTTCACGATGTCGTTGGCACCGATGACCATGACCACGTCGGTGTCCGGAAAGTCGTCGTTGATCTCGTCCATTTCCAGCACGATGTCGTAGGGCACCTTGGCCTCGGCCAGCAGCACGTTCATGTGGCCGGGCATGCGGCCCGCCACCGGGTGGATGCCAAAGCGCACGGTCACGCCCTTGTCGCGCAGGGTCCGGGTGATCTCGTTGACGGTGTGCTGGGCCTGGGCCACAGCCATGCCGTAACCGGGCACGATGATCACGCTCTTGGCGTCACGCAGCAGCTCAGCGGTGTCGCTGGCGCTGACGGGCACCACCTCGCCTTGCGGCTCGGCTGCAGCACCGTCGGCCTTGGGTGCAGCGGGTGCGCCGCCACCAAAGCCGCCCGCGATCACGCTGATGAAGTTGCGGTTCATCGCGTTGCACATGATGTAGGACAGGATGGCGCCCGAAGAGCCCACCAGAGCGCCGGTCACGATCAGCAAGTCGTTGCCGAGCATGAAACCGGTGGCCGCCGCGGCCCAGCCCGAATAGCTGTTGAGCATGGAGACCACCACCGGCATGTCGGCGCCGCCAATGGCCATGACCATGTGGACACCGAACAGCAGCGCGATCACGGTCATGACGATCAGCGGGGTCATGCCGCTTTGCACGTCGTGCGCGTTGACAAATTCACGGCCAAACCAGATCACGACCAAGAGGCCCGCCAGGTTGAGCCAGTGGCGCGCAGGCAGCAAAAGCGGCTTGCCACCGATCTTGCCGTTGAGCTTGCCAAAAGCGATGAGCGAGCCCGAGAACGTGACCGCGCCGATCAGGATGCCGATGTAGATCTCCACTTCGTGGATGGTCTTCTCCACACCGGTGTACTGGATCGAGGTGTCCACGTAGCTGGCAAAGCCCACCAAGCAAGCGGCCAGGCCCACCAGGCTGTGCATGAGCGCCACGAGTTCGGGCATCTGGGTCATCTTGACGGTTTTGGCCGCATAAAGGCCAATGCCACCACCGATCACCAAGGCCGCCACGATCCAGGGCACGCCTGCGGCGGCCACACGAGGGCCCACGATGGTGGCGAGCACGGCCAGCGCCATGCCAACGACGCCGTAGAGGTTGCCTCGGCGCGAGGTTTCCGGGTTGGACAGGCCACCCAGGCTGAGGATGAAGAGGATGGCCGCGCCAATGTAGGCGACCGTTGCCAAGCTAGAGGTCATGAAGGTCTCTTTTCTTTATTCGATCAGGTCGTTACTTGCGGAACATGTCGAGCATGCGGCGGGTCACGGCAAAGCCACCAAACATGTTGACGGCCGTGAGCACAATGCCGGCAAAAGCCAGCCACTGGATCAGCTGGTCAGGTCGTCCGTTGGTGCCTGCCTCGGGCGGCAGGATCTGCACCAGCGCACCGATCACGATGATGCTGGAGATCGCATTGGTCACGCTCATGAGCGGCGTGTGCAGCGCAGGCGTCACGTTCCAGACCACCATGTAGCCGATGAAGCAGGCCAGCACAAACACGGTGAAGTGGCCGAGGAAAGCCGCCGGGGCATACGCGCCAATGGCCCAAAAAGCCAAGGCCCCCAGACCGAACACCATGGCCAGCGTTTTGACCGGCATCGGGCCGCTGCTGCCGTGGCCGTGAGCGCTTTTCTTTTCAGCAGCGGCCACCGGCTTGGCGGCGGGCTTGGGTGCGGCCGCGGGCAGCGGCGGCGCGGGCCAGGTGATTTCACCGTCCTTGATGACCGTCAGGCCCCGGATCGCGTCGTCCTGCATGTTGACGTTGATGACGCCGTCCTTGGTCTTGCACAGCTCTTCCGTCAGGCGGAACAGGTTGGTGCCGTACAAGGTGGACGACTGGCGCGCCATGCGCGAAGCCAGGTCGGTGTAACCCACGATGGTCACGCCGTGCTTGACCACGGCCTTGCCGGGCTCGGTCAGTTCGCAGTTGCCGCCTTGCTCGGCGGCCATGTCCACGATGACGCTGCCGGGCTTCATGCTTTTCACCATCTCGGCGGTGATCAGCTTGGGCGCGGGCTTGCCGGGAATCAGCGCGGTGGTGATGATGATGTCCACCTCGCGGGCCTGCTGCGCGTACATCTCGCGCTGCGCGGCCTGGAAGCCCTCGCTCATGACCTTGGCGTAACCGCCACCGCCCGAGCCTTCTTCTTCGTAATCCACCTTGACGAATTCACCGCCCAGCGACACGACCTGGTCGGCCACTTCGGCACGGGTGTCGTTGGCGCGCACGATGGCACCCAGGCTGGCGGCCGCGCCGATGGCGGCCAAACCGGCCACACCCGCACCGGCGATGAAGACCTTGGCCGGGGGCACCTTGCCCGCGGCGGTGATCTGGCCGTTGAAGAATCGGCCAAAGGCGTTGGCTGCCTCGACCACGGCGCGGTAGCCGCTCACACCTGCCATCGAGGTCAGCGCGTCCATCTTCTGGGCACGGCTGAGCGTGCGCGGCAATGCGTCGATCGACAGCGCCGTGACCTTTTTGGCCGCGAGCTGCTGCATCAAGTCGGGGTTTTGGGCTGGCCACAAAAAGCCGATCAGGGTCTGGCCTTCGTGCATCAACGCGACTTCGTCGGCCGTGGGGGCACGCACCTTGAAGACGATGTCGCTGCCGCTCCACAAGGCCGCGGCGTTGGGCGCGACTGTGGCACCGGCTTCGACATAGGCCTCGTCAGACAGGTCGGCCAGCGCACCCGCCCCCTGTTCCACCACCACCTCAAAACCGAGTTTGACCAGTTTGGTCACCACATCGGGCACAGTGGCCACCCGTTTTTCACCGGGGTATATCTCTTTGGGCACGCCTATGCGCATGGTTTATCTCCTGGAAATGATGAAATCGGTGGACTCGTCCATGTTAAAGGCCAAGTCAATCGTCCAATATATACCGAAACTTACAACACCCCTCCCAGACCCACCCCGGGCATACCCTGATCCATCCAAACGGATAATCCCCAGATGGACACTCGCTGGAAACCCAATGTCACCGTGGCCGCCATCATCGAGCGCGATGGCCGCTACCTCCTGATCGAAGAACACACCCAAGAGGGTTTGCGCCTGAACAACCCGGCAGGCCACCTGGACCCCGGTGAATCGCCCGCACAAGCCTGCGCCCGAGAAGCCTTGGAAGAAACGGCCCACCCCTTCACCCCGACCGCCCTGGTGGGCATCTATTTGTCGCGTTTTCAACGGCCGGCCACGGGCGAAGACATCACCTATGTGCGCATGGCTTTTTGCGGCGACATCGGCGAGCTGCAGCCCCACCTGAGCCTGGACGAGGGCATCGTGCGCACCCTGTGGATGACGCCCGAAGAAATCCGCGCCAGTGCCGAGCGCCACCGCAGCCCCCTGGTCTTGCGCTGCATCGATGACCACCTGGCAGGGCAACGTTTCCCCTTGAGCGTGATCCACACCGACGCAGCGGTGGCCAACTTGCCCCCCCTGTCGACATGAGCCCCGACCTGCCCACCGAAGCGCTGTGGCTGCTCACGGGTGCGGCCGCTTTCGCAGCAGGCGTGCTCAACGCCATTGCGGGCGGCGGCAGCTTCCTGACCTTTCCCGCCCTGGTGTTTGCCGGTGTGCCGCCCTTGGCGGCCAATGCCACCAGCGCCATGGCCGTCAGCCCGGGCTACTTGGGCAGCGTGCTGGGTTTTAGGGCGGAGTTGCAAACCCTGCCCCGAGCCCTGCTGCAACGCGAAGTGGCCATTGCTGCGGTCGGTGGCCTGATCGGTGCGGGTTTGCTGCTGCTCACCCCGGCGCGGGTGTTTTCAGGTCTGGTGCCCTGGTTGCTGCTGCTGGCCACTGCGTTGTTTGCCGCTGGCCCCTGGCTGGCCCGGCGCAACGCAGGCCAAGGCCACCCCGCATGGCGACTGCCGGGCCTGATGGGCGTGGCCATTTATGGCGGTTACTTCAATGGCGGACTGGGCATTTTGCTGATGGCGCTGTACACCCTGACGGGCGAGAGCCGGCTGAACACGGTCAATGCGCTGAAAAACCTCAACTCCTTTGTGCTGTCGCTGCTGTCGGTGGCCGCTTTTGCGGTGGCGGGCGCCATTGTCTGGCCGCAGGCGCTGTGGATGATGGCCCTGGCCACAGCCGGAGGCTGGGCGGGTGCACGCTTGGCCAAACGCCTGCCCGTGCGCTGGGTGCGCTGGCTGGTCATGCTCACTGGGCTGGTGATGAGCGGGGTCTTTTTCGTGCGCAGCTGATGGTGTCGGAAACCTGTTGGAGCAATGGCTGCGGCCAAGGCCCCAAGACGCTCAGGGCAAAGAAGGCTTTTGACCTGCCGCCACTTGGTCCAGCTGGGCTTGTTCGGCAAAGACTTTGGCCACATAGCCGCCATCTTCTGTCAAGGCGTAACCCCCCAGGTAAAACTTGAGGCCCTCTTCCAGGGAGCCATCACGCATCTTGACCGCATCCGACAGCACAGCTGCCCCCACGCGCATGTTCGTAATCGGGTCAAAAGCGGCCAAACGCCCGCCATAGGCTTCGTAGCGCTTGGCGTGGATGTCGGTCATCACCTGCATCAAGCCCTGTGCGCCGGCCTGGCTCTGGACATACGGGTGAAAGTTGGACTCAATGGCCATCACCGCCAAAATGAAGTGCGGTGCCAGTTTGGTTTTTTTGGACAAGACATGCGCTTCGGCCACCAAAGCGGCCAAGGGCTCCGGTGCGACTTTGTACTTGCGCCCCAACCATTCGGCCACAGCCGCCTGAGCGGGCGGCAGATCCTGCAAACTCACGGCCGTGGCGCGTTCTGCGGTGTTCTCGGGCAACCACGGCAACAAAACCTGCCGCTCCCGCAACCAGTTGAACACCGCGCCTTCGGCCGAGTGCAGCCATTGCGGGTTGAGCCACAAGGCCAGAACCAGGCTGAGCGCAGTCAAACCCACCATGGCCAAACCACTGTGGGTGATGATGAACATCCCATGCGCGACATCGCGCAAGAATGTTCTACCGTGTTGGCACCAGGTGCAGTGCTTGGTCATGAATTCGGGCCCATCGGGCATTATAAATTTTCGACCTTGTCGGGCCGGTCGGGTGGTCGCGGGATAATTGCGGCATGTCCCAACTCCACCGTGTGGTCGTCGGCTTGTCCGGCGGCGTCGATTCTGCTGTCACCGCCCATTTGCTCAAGCAACAGGGCCATGAGGTCATTGGCATCTTCATGAAAAACTGGGAAGACGACGACGACAGCGAATACTGCTCTTCCAACATCGACTTCGTGGATGCCGCTGCCGTGGCGGATGTGCTGGGCATCGAGATCGAGCACGTCAATTTTGCGGCCGATTACAAAGACCGTGTTTTTTCGGAGTTTCTGCGCGAATACCAGGCCGGGCGCACGCCCAACCCCGACATCCTGTGCAACGCTGAAATCAAGTTCAAGTCCTTTTTGGACCATGCCATGCGGCTGGGCGCCGAAAAAATCGCCACAGGCCATTACGCCAGGGTGCGTTTGAACACTGCAACAGGTCGGCACGAGCTGCTCAAGGGCCTCGACCCCAGCAAGGACCAAAGCTATTTTCTCCATCGCCTGAACCAGGCTCAGTTGTCCAAGACCCTGTTCCCGGTGGGCGAGCTGCACAAATCCGAAGTGCGCCGCATCGCCGAAGAGATCGGCCTGCCCAACGCCAAAAAGAAAGACTCCACCGGCATCTGCTTCATTGGCGAGCGGCCTTTCCGTGAGTTTTTGAACCGCTACATCAGCAAGGAACCCGGTCCGATCAAGGACCCGTCAGGGCGCACCATTGGAAAACATGTGGGGCTGAGCTTTTACACTTTGGGCCAGCGCCAGGGCTTGGGCATTGGCGGCATCAAAACCCAAGGCGCACAAAAAGGTGGCAGCGAGCACACGCCCTGGTTTGTGGCCCGCAAAGACGTGGAGAAAAACACCCTGTGGGTGGTTCAAGGGCACGACCACCCCTGGTTGCTGTCGCCCCAGCTGCAAGCCACCGATGTAAGCTGGTGCGCGGGCCAAGCGCCTGCGTCCGGGACCTACGCCGCCAAGACGCGCTACCGACAAACCGATGCGCCTTGCCACCTGCAAGCGCTCAGCATGCCCGATGGCTCCACGGGCTTTGAGTTGTCGTTCAGCGAGCCCCAATGGGCCGTCACCCCCGGCCAAAGCGCTGTGCTGTACGACGGTGAAGTGTGCCTAGGGGGTGGCGTGATCCACTCGGCCAGCGCCTGCCCCCCCAAGACCGACTGATTTATTCCCCGCCCAGCCCCAAACGGTTAGGCTCGCGCTTTTCGACGGCAAAGCGCAGCAAGGCCGCCGTGCGGAAAACCCCGTGCGCAAACTTGCTGTAAGGCAAGGTCAGGAACAAAGCCATGACTGCGCCCAAATGCACCGCCAACATCAAAGGCATGGCCGCCGTGGCACCCAACAGCCACAAGAGCAAACCCGTCACGCTGACCAGGAACAACAAGGCAATGAAACCCCGATCCATGGGCTTTTGAGCCGCATCACCGTGGTCCGGGTGGCGGCGCAAATTCAAGCGCCACAAGCCAGCCGTACCCACTGCCAAGCTCACCCCACCGATGACGCCGAGCAGCTTGGGCAAGGTCGTCAAATCGTAAGGTGCGGGCCAATCCAACACATAGTGGTACAGCGTGGCCACGCTGGTGGCGGCAAAGCACAGCATGAAACCGTAAAACGTCAGGTGGTGGTAGCGCCTGCGGGCATGCGTCCAAGCGTCGTCTTCGTTGTGACAGCCTTCGCCATGGCCACCGTCGAGGTACTTCAGGCGCAAAGCCGCATGCGCAGCCTCGGCCGCGGCGGGCGGCGTCAGGTCGGCACCGCTGGTTGCCGGCGTCACATCTCGCCAAAAGCGCCGCACGCCCAGCGCCAGCGCCAGCACCGCAAAAACAAAAATGGGGGCGAACAAACTCACCATCAGGTTGTGTGGAAACACCGCGTAAAAGCCCCCAGCCACAGGCGTTGACCACAACGTGCCCTGGCGCAACATGGTCAGCGCCAAAAACAGCGCCAAGCCAAATGCAAGCGCGACCGACAAGGTCAGGCCGTTGCGTTGGTACAAACTGCCCAAGGCGGGCGGCCAAGCGTAGTCGGCATAGGTCTGGCCACGCACCTGGGCCATGGCCTTGGGCACGTTGATGGCAAAGTCGTGCGGCGGCGCGTACTGGCAAGCGTGCAAACACGCACCACAGTTGTGGCACAGGTTGGCCATGTAGTGGATGTCGGCCTTGCCAAACTCCAGCCGCCGCGTCATGGCCGGGAACACCGCACAAAACCCCTCACAGTAGCGGCAGCCATTGCAAATTTGCATTTGCCGGGCCACTTCGGCCTCGGGTGCGGTCAACTCGCCGCATGCCAGCGCACGGGCATCACGCGTCAGGGCTTCAAGCGTTTGCATGAAAAGCCCCTTGCTTTTGCGCTTTGACTGCTTTGGCCGCCTGCTCGCCCGCGATGCGGCCAAAGGCCGTGCCAATCGTCATGCCCACCCCAGCGGTGTAGCCCTTGCCCAGCACGTTACCGGCCATCATCTCGCCTGCCACAAACAAGTTGGGGCTGGGCCGGTCGTTGAATCGCACAGCGGTGGTTTCATCGGTTTTGAGTCCCAGATAGGTGAAAGTGACGCCAGGCCGCACGGCGTAGGCGTAATAGGGCGCGGTGTCCAGCGGCCGCGCCCAATGGGTTTTGGCCGGGCTCACGCCCTCGGTGTGGCAGTCGTCGAGCGCCGTGTGGTCAAAAGTGCCTTCTCGGCAAGCCGCGTTGTAGTCATTGAGCGTTTGCATGAAGGTCGCCTCATCCAGGCCCAGTTTGCGGGCCAGCTCGGGCAAGCTGTCTGCTTGCGTGCCTTCAAACACAGGTGGCATGAAGCGGCCCACGGCCTTGGCATCGATGATGGAGTACGCCACCTGCCCCGGCTGCTGCGCCACCAAGCGGCCCCAGATCGCGTAGCGCTTGGGCCAGAAGTCTTCGCCTTCGTCGTAGAAACGACGCGCCTCGCGGTTCACCACCACGCCCAATGACACGCAGTCTATGCGGGTGCAAATGCCGCCGTCATACAACGGTGCACGGGCGTCAATGGCCACCATGTGCGCCTGGGTGGGGTCACCAATTCGGTCGGCGCCTTGCTCGAGCATGTGCTTGAGCAGCACGCCTTGGTTGAAGCGCGTGCCGCGAATCAAAAACTGATCCGCCGGGTATTCACCGCGCTCGTTTTGGCCCCAAGCTTCGCGCAGCCACTCGCGGTTGGACTCAAAACCACCAGCGGCCAACACACAGGTGCGGGCCTCAATGCGCTCACGCCGCACGCTGCCGTCGGCCTGTTTGTGCTTGACCGATGCAGCCACAAAACGGCCTTTGTCCAATTCGACGCTGTCCACTTCGGCGTTGTAGTGGATCTGTACGCCCAGTTTTTCAGCGCTGCGGTAATAGGCATTGACCAACGCCTTGCCCCCACCCATAAAAAACGCGTTGGTCCGGGCCGTGTGCAAAGCGCCCGACAACGAAGGCTGAAAGCGCACGCCGTGCTTGACCATCCAGGGCCTGCAGGTGGCCGAATGGCGAATGGCCAAACGGGCCAGGTGTTCGTCGGTCAAGCCGCCCGTGACTTTGAGCAGGTCTTGCCAAAACTCTTCTTCCGGGTAGGCATCGACCAGCACGTCTTGGGGGGCATCGTGCATGCAGCGCAAATTGCGCGTGTGCCCCGAATTGCCGCCGCGCCACTCACGCGGAGCCGACTCCAGCAGCATCACGCTGGCCCCGGCTTCGCGCGCCGTCAAGGCTGCGCACAAGGCGGCGTTGCCGCCACCGATCACCAATACATCCAAGTCCATGCCTGCTCCGAAAAAAGACAATGCTCAATCAGGCTTGATACCTGCACGTTTGACAATGTCGCTCCAGATGCGCTGCTCGTTCTTGATGAACGCCGCGTACTCACTGGAGGGTCCGCCACCGCCTACCGCGTTGTCGGTGGCAAAGCGCTCTGTCACCGCACTGGATTTAAGGGCTTTGAGCGACTCTTCCTGCAAGCGCTTGACGATCTCAGGCGGTGTGCCTGCGGGCACATGGATGCCGTACCACTGCGAGGTTTCAAAGTCTTTGAAACCCAGCTCGGCCACAGTCGGCACATCGGGCATGGCCGCGATGCGCTGTTGCGTGCCCACAGCAATGGCGCGCAGCTTGCCGCTGCGGATGTGCGCCCCCAAGGCGGGCATGCCTGCAGAAGACGCGTGCGTGCGTCCGGCCAGCAAGTCGGTCAACTGTGGCCCGGTGCCACGGTATGGGATATGCGTGATGTACATGCCCGTGACCAGCTTGAGGTACTCCATGGCCAGATGGCCCGCACTGGCATTGCCCGCAGAGCCATAGTTGAGCTTGCCCGGATTGGCCTTGGCGTAGTCCACAAACTCCTTGAAGTTTTTGGCCGGCACGTCGGGATGAATCACAAAAACGTTGGGTACCTTGGCCAGCAAAGTGACCGGTACAAAATCCTTGTTCACATCGTAGGGCTGATTTTTCAGCATGTAAGGGTTCACCGCCAAAGTGCCCACATGCGTGAGGATCATGGTGTGCCCATCAGGCGCAGCTTTGGCCACATCTTGCATGGCGGTCACGCCCGCACCGCCGGGTTTGTTTTCCACGTACACGCTTTGCCCGAGCTGCTTGGTCAGCTCGGCCGCCACCGAGCGGGCCACGATTTCACTGGTACCACCCGGTGCAAACGGCACCACAAAACGGATGGCCTTGCTGGGCCACGGTGCGCTTTGAGACTGAGCCAAAGCAGGCCAGGCACACAGGGCAAGGGCCGACAAGCTGGCGCTGAGCGCAAAGCGGCGGGAATTTTTGTTCATGAATGTCTCCTTTTGTTATTGAAAAACCAGAATACGCCAGACCACGAAAGCCCTTAAAACTGGTATTTACGCAGCCCGCCATCGACCGGAATGACCGCGCCCGTGATGTAGCTGGCCAAAGGCGAGGCCAAAAAAGTCACCAAATTGGCCATGTCTTCGGGCTCGCCGTAACGGCCCATCGGGATCTCGTTCTCGCACTGCCACTGGCGGTATTCGGGCGTGTAGTTACGAAAAATCTGCTCGGAATGGATGCGTCCGGGAGGCACGCAGTTCACCGTCACGCCATGCTTGCCGACCATGCGCGACAAGCCTTTGGCCCAGCTGTGAATGCCCGCCTTGGCACAAAACGCGCCGTTGGTGTGCTCGGGCTCGCTCTTGCCGGTGATGTTGATGATGCGGCCCCAGTTGCGCGCGATCATCTGGTCGATCAAAGCGTCGGCCACTTGGCGTGGGCGGTGAAAGTTCAAGGTGATGGCCTCTTGCCAGGCTTCTTCGCTCACATGCAAGTCCTTGAAGCTGCGTGAACCGCCAGCGTTGTTCACCAAAATATCCACACTGCCCAAACCCGCCAAAGCGGCATCGGCAAGGCGCTTGGCCGCGTCTTCGGCGTACAGGTCCGACTCGATGATCACGGGCGCATGACCACCAGCGGCCACAATCTCCGCGGCCAACTCCTGGAGCTTGTCCACGCGTCGCGCCGACACCGCCACGCGCACGCCTTCGGCAGCCAAAGCTTTGGCAATGCCGCGGCCAATGCCCACGCTGGCACCGGTGACCAAGGCGGTTTTGTTGTTGAGTTGCAAGTCCATGACGTGTCTCCTTTTGTGTGCTTAAAAGCTTTAATTTAGAGACCGGCGCGCAGGCCGTGCAGGCCTTTTGGGGCATGGGGCCATCACTTTTCGTGATGCCCTTAAAAACAATCAGGCGACGGGGCTGATGGCCGCGCCCAGCCAAGCACCGCCTTGCACCAAGGCGCGGGCGCAATCGGCCAAGACCACTCGGGTGGCCAGTGCAGCGGGTGACAGCTCGTCGTCGGACAAGCCACACAGCAAATTCACCCGTTGCACTTGGTGATCGTTGATGCGGGCCATGTAGAGGTGATCACGCTCCGAGCCCATGCGCGAAACCGCTGCCCACGGCTGCAACGTGACACCCAAGCCCGACTTGACCGCGTCCATGAGCATGGCCAATGAATCGACCTCCAGCGTGACCTGCGGGGTGACGTTGGCACGGGCAAAAGCAGCATTGAGGGTGCTGCGCAAACCATGGGGCCCGGTAGGCAAAATCAAGGATTCTTGCGCCAGATCGGCCATGCACAAGCTTTGCGGAGCTTTGGCCGAGCGAGTAGACCGCGCTGCGATCAAAAAAATGTCTTCCTCGATCAAAGGACACACGCTCCAGCGGCGGGCGGTTTGCAGATGCTGACTGGCGCGGATAGGTGAGTCAAACAACACCGCCAAGTCGAGCTGCCGCGCATTGAGCATGGCCGACAAATGACCCGACAGGCTCTCTACCATGTGAAGGCGAACATCCGGGTAGCGCTCGCGCATGGCGCGCATCAAGGGCAACCCTAGAACCGCCGCCGTGGTGGGCGCCAGACCCACGCTCACCGTGCCCGTCAGTCGGGCCTGCTGGGCAGAGCGCACCGCTTGCTCTGCGTGCCGCAAAGTCAGCTGAGCCTCCCGAAAAAAAGCCACACCCGCTTCAGTGGGAGTCACACCTTGGGGGGTGCGCTGCAACAGGCGGGTGCTTAACTCCCCTTCCAAGCGCGTGATCTGCTGGCTCAGCGCCGATTGCACCAAATCCAGGTCGAGCGCCGCACGGCTGATGCTGCCGACTTCAACCACCTTCACGAAATAGCGCAGCTGCCGCAACTCCATGATTCAAGGCTCCAGTTGGTGCAACTTTTTGTGAATGCGCTGCACGGCCTTCCAGACACCCCAAAAAACCACCGGAACCAAGAACCCCACCACCGTTTCCGGCTGAAACGGCATGCCCGCAACTTTCAAAGCTTTGACCACATAGAGCAAAAGACTGACCACGTAATAAGAGATCGCTGCGATCGACAGGCCTTCCACCGTGCTTTGCAATCGCAGTTGCAAGGCTTGGCCTTTGGTGAGCTTTTCCAGCAACACCTGGTTTTGGGCTTCGGTGGCAATGTCCACACGCGTGCGCAGCAAGGCGCTTGTGCGTGAGACCCGCTCGGCCAAAGAGGCCAGGCGTTTTTCTGTGGCCTGCACCGTGGCCATGGCCGGGGATAAACGGCGTTGCATGAATTCGCCCAGGGTTTGGGTGCCCGAGATCGGCCGCTCGCGCAACTCGGCCAAACGTTGGCTGACGAGCGTGTCGTACGCCCGCGTGGCCGAAAACCGGAAGCCATGCTCGGCCGTGGCCCGCTCGATGCGCGCGGCCAGGGACACCAGCAAGTCGAGTAAGGCTTGGTCGCTTTCGCCCTTGCTTTCGAGCAAACCGGTGATGTCGGCCAACTGCGCCTCGGCAGCTGACAACATGGCCGACAAATTTTTGGCCACAGGCAAGCCGCGCAAGGCCATCAACCGGTAGGTTTCCATCTCCAGCAAGCGCTGCGAAATGCGGCCGGCACGCGCTTCGGTGGTGCCATCGGGGGCCAGCACCAGCATGCGCTCAAAGCCATCAGCGCCAATGCGGAAATGGGTCAGGATGCACGAGTGCGGCAAACCTTCTGTGGTGTTGCCCATGCGCGAGGCCAGCACGGCCCCTGGCCCAAGCCAGGATTGGGCGGTGGCGATCAGGTCGGGCTGGTCCATATCGGCTTGCAACATGCCCAGATGGATGGCCGCCATGGTTTGCCCGGGTATGCCACGGAGCCACTCGGTCCCGGCCACCACATGCGCGGCCAACTCGGGCTGCTCGGCACCCCACCCGGCATGCGCGGGCAAAGCCTGCACGATGGAGTAGCGTGTGAATTCGGTGTGTCGCTCCCATTTCACAGTGAAATGGTCGCATCGCAAGCGCAGAAAATTGCCTTGCAGGCTCTCCAGACTCAAATCCGCGTGGCCCGGCAAAAGGCGCAAATGCGCCCATTCCTGCTCGCGGGAGACCCCGGCATTGAGCACCGCCACATACACAATCAAGGCCGGCAAGCGCACCCGGGCCGATGGGCGGGCGTGTACCTCGTTGTGCAATTCACGCCGCAGGGCGTCTTCTTGGGGCAAAAACCGGGAGGTGATTTCGTTCATCCCTGCATTCTGACGACCTTATGGAAAACAGAACACCCCCTGCGCACAGAAATATGCACCGGGCCCGGGCGCAGCGCCCCCCTGCCGGGTGCGATGGCTCAGGCCTGGGCAGGTGCGGGGGTTTCGGCCACCAGCAAGCGTCCGCGCCACAAGCCGTGAACTGTGGCCAGCAACAGGGCACCGATCACGCCCGAGGCCACCACCAGCCAGGCCATGGCCAAAACATGGACCCAGCCCTGGGTGGGGGCAAGGTGCAAGGACAACGCCGCAGAGGCCGCCAAAGGAAAAGACATACCCCAAAAAGGCATGCCAAAGGGCTGCTGAAGGCAGCGTTTGAGCACGGTCAGCGAGACCAGCGTGAAAAACACGGACACACCCCAAAGCATGTGCACCACCATGTCAGGTGCGCCCAACTGGTGCCCGGACAGAGCGAGCACCGAAGGCGGGGCCATGGTGATGAAGGTGGTGGGCAGCATGCGCTGGGGCCACAAGCCCACCATGCCGATGCGCGCCAAAACAAGCACCAAGGCGATTGGCCATAGAAAAATGGCCACCCCATACTGCGCGGCGGCCCACACCGGATGGCCCAGCGTCACGCCAGCCAAGGCGGGCAGCACATTGCCCACCACCGGAATGAACAGCGCAGGGGTCATGCCACGCCAAAAATGTTCTGCCGTCATGCCCGGCTGCAACCAGCGCCAGATCACCCCCACGGTGCCCAGCAACAAGCCGACAGCCCCCAACATCCACACCCCGTCGGCCCAAAGGCTGTAGCCGTGGTGCGCCACCCAGACCGTGGGCAACAAGACCACGGAAGAAGGTAGCGTGGCCACAAACACATGGCGCAAGGGGTGGCGCGCATCTTCCAGCAAGGCTTCAGGAAAGTGCAGCCAGCGCCACAGCTTGAGCCCGATCAGCGCCACAAAGACCAGACCTGCCAACACGCCCACAACCAGCGACACCTGCAAGGCCACAGGCCCCCAGTGCGGCACAGCGCGCAACCATGCCAGTGACAAGCCGCACAGACCCATGACCATGGCAAACCACGCAAAACCCAAATGCTGCACGGATGCAAAAGACACACGCTCTGTCATGTGGCGATTTTTTCTGTAAAAAAACCCGTGGTGCAAACCACGGGTTGGGGAGCTCGCAGACGAGCCGGTCTTCAGAACGGGATGTCGTCGTCCATGTCATCAAAACTGCTGGCGGCAGGCTTGGGTGCTGCCGCCGCAGGGCGCTGCGCAGGCGCTGCAGCAGGACGTGCGGCGGGTGCCGACTGGCGCGGTGCGTAGCCGCCACCGCCGTCATCGGACGGGCCGCCCATGCCCTGGCGACCGCCCAGCATCTGCATGGTTTCACCCCGGATCTCGGTGGCAAATTTCTCGATGCCGTCTTTGTCGGTGTACTTGCGGGTGCGCAGGCTGCCTTCCACATAGACCTGCGAGCCTTTTTTCAGGTACTGGCCTGCGATTTCGGCCAATTTGCCAAAAAAGCTGATGCGGTGCCACTCGGTGGCTTCTTTCATCTCGCCCGTGGCCTTGTCCTTGTAGCGGTCGGTGGTGGCCACATTGATGTTGCTGACCGCATCACCCGAAGGCAAATAACGGGTTTCAGGATCGCGGCCCAGGTTGCCGACGATGATGACTTTGTTGACGGATGCCATGAAAACTCCTCGATGATGTCTGAATTATGAGGCCATTCCCCGGCCTTGCAGCTGCAGGGGGCCGCCCTCAGGCCGCTTGCCCGAGCGGTGCACTTCGGCCCGGGGTTTGCATCGGCCAGGCCACCAGCAACCAGGCCAGCATGGCCACCCCGCAACACAAAAACAGCGCCGGGCTGCCCCAGGACTTGACCAGCCAGCCGCCCATGAGCCCGCCAACAAAAAAGCCCAGCGACTGCAAGGTGTTGTAAACCCCCATGGCGGTGCCGCGCATGGCACGAGGGGCAATGCGCGAGGCCAAACTGGGTTGGGTGGCCTCCAGCGCATTGAAGCCACAGAAGAACACCAGCAGCAAGGCCGCCAAAGTCCCCAAACTGGTGCTGCCCATCGACTGAAAGAACAAACCGGCTTGCACCAGCACAATCAGGCCGATCGAGAGCAGGAACACCTTTTTCAGGTGCCCACGGCGCTCCATGGCAAACACCACGCCCAAAAACAAGAAGGACAGCAGCACGGCTGGCAAATACACCTGCCAGTGCTGTGCCGTCGGCAGCCCGGCTTGCACCAGCAAGGCCGGCACAGCCACCCACATCGCCAGCTGCACCGCATGCAACACAAACACACCCACATTCAGGCGCATCAAATCGGCATGGGCCAGCACCTCGCGCAAGCGCCCCCGGCCCTGCCCGGTCACAGGCGCGGGCGCAGGGGGCGCACCCCAGATGACCACACCCACGCCCACCAAAGCCAGCACACCCGTCAGCCCAAACAGGCCGGGCAAACCGATCCAGGCCGTGAGCAGGGGAGACACCACCAAGGACAGGGCGAACATCAACCCAATGCTGCCGCCCACCAAAGCCATGGCCTTGGTGCGCACTTCGTCGCGCGTCAAGTCGGCCAGCAAGGCCGTGACCGCGGCCGACACCGCCCCTGCGCCCTGCAAGCTGCGCCCGACCAGCAAACCGGTCAGGTCGGTGGCCGCAGCCGCCCAAAAGCTGCCCAAGGCGAAGACCAGCAAGCCCAGCACGATGACACGCTTGCGGCCAAAGCGGTCCGAGGCCATGCCAAAGGGCAGCTGCAAAAGACCTTGTGTCAACCCATAAATGCCCATGGCCAGGCCCAGCCACACCGGGTCCTCGCCGCCGGGGTAACGGCGGGCCTCCAGCGCAAAAACCGGCAACACCAGAAACAAACCCAGCATGCGCAGCGCAAAAATGCTGGCCAGCGAGGCGCTGGCGCGGCGCTCGGTGGGGGTCATGTCCAAAGAATCCAAAGCCATTGAATGCGAAGCGTCGGCCACAAAAATCCCGCCCATGGGCAAAACCAAAAGCCGGATTGTCCCTGATTGACGGCCTCCGGTGCCCAAAACCATGCGGGCGGGGATAATCAAAGGTTTTGCTGATTTGACCGCCCACCGTGAACCTTGTTGACCCTCCTCTCTTGCCTGACGAACCGCCAGAAGCGAAGTATCTGGCCACGGCGCTGCGGCAAAGCCACATCAGTGTGCGGGGGGCGCGCACCCACAACCTGAAAAACATCGACCTCGACATCCCGCGCAACCAACTGGTGGTGATCACCGGGCTGTCGGGCTCGGGCAAGTCGAGTCTGGCCTTTGACACGCTGTACGCCGAAGGCCAGCGCCGCTATGTGGAAAGCCTGTCGGCCTATGCGCGGCAGTTTTTGCAGCTGATGGACAAGCCCGATGTGGACCTGATCGAAGGCCTCTCGCCCGCGATCAGCATCGAGCAAAAAGCCACCAGCCACAACCCGCGCTCCACCGTGGGCACGGTCACCGAGATCCACGACTACCTGCGCCTGCTGTACGCACGCGCTGGCACGCCCTACTGCCCCGACCACAACTTGCCGCTGCAGGCGCAGACCGTGAGCCAGATGGTGGACGCCGTGCTGGCCCTGCCCGAAGACACCAAGCTGATGATCCTCGCGCCGATTGCGCGTGAGAAAAAAGGCGAGTTCGAGAAGGTGTTTGAGCAGATGCAGGCGCTGGGCTATGTGCGCTTTCGCATCAATGGCCAGACCTTTGAGGTGGAAGACCTGCCCACCCTCAAGAAAACCGAAAAGCACAACATCGACGTGGTAGTGGACCGCATCAAAGTCCGCTCTGAGGAGGACGCCAAAGCCCGCGACGCCCTGCGCCAGCGCCTGGCCGAGAGCTTTGAGGCGGCACTGCACCTGGCCGAGCACCGCGCTGTGGCGCTGGAGATGGACACGGGCCAAGAACACCTGTTCAACGCCAAATTCTCCTGCCCTGTGTGCACCTATTCCATCAGCGAGCTGGAGCCCAGGCTGTTCTCGTTCAACTCGCCCATGGGTGCGTGCCCGACTTGCGATGGCATTGGCAGCATGGCGTTTTTTGACCCGGAGCGGGTGGTCGCTTTCCCTTCGCTCAGCCTGGCCAGTGGCGCCATCAAGGGCTGGGACCGGCGCAACGGCTTTTACTTCAGCATGCTCGAAAGCCTGGCCAAGCATTACCAGTTCGACATCGAAATGCCGTTTGAAAAACTCGCCCCCTCGCACCAGCAGGTCTTGCTGCACGGCTCGGGCGATGAAGAAATCAAGTTCAGCTATGTGATGGAGTCCGGTGCCTCGCAAGGCAAGAAGGTCAGCAAAAAGCACCCGTTTGAAGGCATCATCCCCAACATGACGCGGCGCTACCGCGAGACGGATTCGGCCGTGGTGCGCGAAGACCTGGCGCGTTACCGCAACATGCAGGCCTGCACCGATTGCCAAGGCACGCGCTTGCGGCGCGAAGCCCGCCATGTGCGCATTGGTGAAGGCGATCAGGCCCGCGCCATTTACGAGATCAGCCACATCACCCTGGGTGAGTCGCAGCAGTATTTTCAGGGCCTGCAAATGCACGGCGCCAAGGCCGAGATTGCCGACAAGGTGGTGCGTGAAATCGCGCTGCGCCTGAAATTCCTCAACGACGTGGGCCTCAATTATTTGAGCCTAGACCGCAGCGCCGACACCTTGTCGGGCGGCGAGTCGCAACGCATCCGCTTGGCCAGCCAGATCGGCTCGGGCCTGACGGGCGTGATGTATGTGCTCGACGAGCCCAGCATCGGCCTGCACCAGCGCGACAACGACCGCCTGATTGGCACGCTGCAGCACCTGCGCGACATCGGCAACAGCGTGCTGGTGGTCGAGCACGACGAAGACATGATCCGCACCGCCGACCACGTGATCGACATGGGGCCCGGCGCGGGCGTGCACGGCGGGCGCGTGATGGCGCAAGGCACCTGCGCCGACATCATGGCTGCAGCCGATTCGGTGACCGGTCAGTACATGTCGGGCCGCAAAAAGATCGAGGTCCCCAAACGCCACAAGGTAGGCAAGGACTTCATCGAGATCATCGGGGCCAGCGGCAACAACCTGAAAAACGTGAACGTGAAGTTCCCCGTGGGGCTGCTCACCTGCGTGACCGGCGTGTCCGGCTCGGGCAAATCCACCTTGGTCAACGACACGCTCTACACCGCAGCGGCGCACCAGATCCACCGCGCCCATGACGACGCAGCAGCCCACGAAGAGATCAAAGGGCTGGAGCATTTCGACAAAGTCATCAACGTCGACCAGTCGCCGATTGGCCGCACCCCGCGCAGCAACCCCGCCACCTACACGGGCCTGTTCACCCACATCCGCGAGCTGATGGCCGAAGTGCCCGCCGCACGCGAGCGCGGCTACGGCCCAGGGCGTTTCAGCTTCAACGTGGCCGGAGGCCGCTGCGAAGCCTGCCAGGGCGACGGCATGGTGAAAGTGGAGATGCACTTTTTGCCCGATGTGTACGTGCCCTGCGACGTGTGCCACGGCATGCGCTACAACCGCGAAACGTTGGAAATTCAATACAAGGGCCAAAACATCGCGCAGATCCTGAACATGACGGTGGAAGCCGCGCACCAGTTCTTCAGCGCCGTGCCCAACATCGCCCGCAAATTGCAAACCCTGCTGGATGTGGGCCTGACCTACATCCGTCTAGGCCAAAGCGCCACCACACTCTCGGGCGGTGAAGCGCAGCGCGTCAAGCTCGCCCTGGAACTGTCCAAACGCGACACGGGCCGCACGCTCTACATCCTGGACGAACCCACCACCGGCCTGCACTTTGCCGACATCGACCTCTTGCTCAAGGTGCTGCACCAGCTGCGCGATGCGGGCAACACCATCGTCATCATCGAGCACAACCTCGACGTGATCAAAACCGCCGACTGGCTGATCGATATGGGCCCTGAAGGCGGCGCAGGCGGTGGCACGGTGCTGGGCGAAGGCACGCCCGAGCAACTGGCCCAAAACCCGGCGAGTTTCACCGGGCACTATTTACAGCGGCTGCTCCCAAAGCCATGAAACCCGCATGGAAACCGAACTCAAACTCAGCCTGAGCGCGCAAGACCTGCCACGCCTGCTGACGCACCCGCTGCTGGCGGGTGCGGGCAGTGCGCAACGCCTGCTCAACACCTATTTCGACACACCCGACCTGGCCCTGCAACAGCGCCGCATGGCGGTGCGCGAGAGGCTGGCGGACGAGCAATGGCTGCTGACCGTCAAGACGGCAGGGCGAAGCGAAAACGGTCTGTCGCGCAGACAGGAGTGGGAAGGGCCAACCGCGCCGGGGGCCCAGCAGTTCGACACACTGGTAGACGATGCCGCCTTGGCTGCCGAGCTGATGGCTCTGCGCCCCACTTTGCGAGCGCTGTTTTGCACCGACTTTCAACGCCAGCGCTGGGTGATCGTCCACAAGGGTGCACAGATCGAAGTGGCACTGGACCAAGGTCAAATCCATGTACCCGGCACCCCGCTGAACGAGCCACTGCTGGAGCTGGAGCTTGAATTGTTGAGCGGACCTGAAGAAGCCTTGATGGCCCTGGCCAATGTGCTGCGCCAGACACCCCAAGGCCCCGTGACGCTCACACCCAGCGACGCGAGCAAGGCGCAAAGGGGCATGGCACTTTGGTGCAAGACGTGAAAGAGCCGCAAAAAAGTTTGGGTTGCTTTAGGTGATACACCGTCTCCACAAGCTGGTGTAAAAAACACCATTCTTCAGGAGCCCCCCATGACCACCTACCCCGCTTTGCCCCACGCCCGCCCAGCCGATGTGGGCCTGTGCCCCGACCGCACGCAGCGGCTGATGGACGTGCTGCGCCGCGAAGTGGCCAGCGGCAGGTTGCCCGGTGCCGTGACCATGGTGGCCCGACGCGGGCAAATCGCCTTGTTCGAGGCCGTGGGCCAGCAAGACCCGACCACGGGCACGCCCATGCAGACCGACAGCATCTTTCGCATTTATTCAATGACCAAGCCGGTCGTGTCGGTGGCGGTGATGATGTTGGTCGAGCGCGGGCAGTTGCTGCTCTCCGACCCGGTCAGCCGGTGGTTGCCCGAATACGCCAAGCAGCAGGTAGCGACCGCCAATGGGCTGGAGTCAGTCAAGCAAGAAGCCACGGTTCAGGACCTGCTGCGCCACACGGCCGGGCTGACTTATGAATTTCTGGGCGACTCCACCGTGCAGCGGCAATATGCGCAAGTGAAAATCGCCTCGCGCGAACGGACCAATGCCGAGTTTTCGCAAACACTGGCCGCCATACCGCTGCAGTTTCAGCCCGGCACGGTATGGGCCTACAGCCGCGCCACCGATGTGTTGGGCAGGCTGGTCGAGGTGGTCAGTGGCCAAGGCTTGGGCGCTTTCTTGCAAGCTGAAATCTTTGGCCCGCTGGGCATGGTGGACACCGGCTTTGCCGTGCCGCCCGATCAGCAGCACCGCATTGCCGAGCCCTTTGCGCACGACCCTGACGGCGGTGTACCCATGAAAGTGCTCGAACCCCGGCAAGTGCCCGCCATGGAGGGTGGCGGCGGCGGCCTGATGTCCACGGCCATGGACTACACCCGCTTTTTGCAATGCCTGCGCAACCGGGGCGAGCTGAACGGCGTGCGCCTGCTGGGCCCGCACACGGTGGACTTCATGACCGCCGACCACCTGGGCGGCATCCCGGCCGATGGCACGCTGCTGCCCCCGGGCCACGGCTTTGGCCTCGGGTTTGCGGTGCGCACCCATTTGGGTCTGTCGCCCGTGCCGGGCTCGGTGGGCCTGTATTACTGGGGCGGCATCGCGGGCACCACCTTCTTTGTGGACCCGGCGCTGGACATGTACGCCATGCTGATGATCCAGGCGCCCAACCAGCGGGATTACTATCGACCTCTGTTCCGCGATCTGGTGTACGCGGCGCTGGTCTAAATCAGGTAGGTCGGCGGCTTCAGCCCCGACATGGACCTGTCGCCAAACCAGCCATGTCGGGGCTAAAGCCACCGACCTACAAAAATCATTGACTTTCTGGAGACAAAAACCATGCCCCAACCCGGCCTCATGATGAACCGCCCCCTGCTCATTTCGGGCATCCTCGAACACGGCGCTGCCCAGTTCGGTGACCAAGACATCGTTTCGCGCGAGACGCACGGCCCCTTGCACCGCTACACCTATGCCGACGCGGCCAAACGCTCGCGCCAGCTGGCCAACGCCTTGGCGCAAATGGGCCTCAAAGCAGGCAGCGCGGTGGGCTCCATCGCCTGGAACAACCACCGCCACCTGGAGGCGTACTACGCCGTCTCGGGCAGCGGCATGGTCATGCACACCTGCAACCCCCGCCTGCACCCGCAGCAGCTGATCTATGTGATCAACCATGCCGAAGACGAGGTGGTGCTGTTCGACGCCACTTTCGCACCGCTGGTCAAAGGCATTGCCGCGCATTGCCCCCAGGTCCGCGCCTGGGTGTGCCTGGCCGATGCCGCCAACACGCCCGTCATCGAGGGCGTGAGCGTGATGAATTATGAAGACCTGATCACCGGCCAGCCGGACACCTTCAACTGGCCCGAGCTGGATGAAAACACCGGTGCGGCGCTTTGCTACACCTCGGGCACGACCGGCAACCCCAAGGGCGTGCTGTACACGCACCGCGCCATCGTGATGAACGCCACCACCGCCTGCCTGCCCGATGTGCTGGGCTTGTCCACACAAGAGACCATCTTGCCTGTGGTGCCCATGTTCCACATCAACGCTTGGTGCATCCCCTATGCCGCGCTGGTGTCAGGCACCAAGTTGGTCCTGCCCGGCCCCAAGCTCGACGGCCCCAGCCTGTTTGAGTTGATGGAGGCCGAGCAGGTCACCATCAGTGCGGGCGTGCCGACCATCTGGATGGGCCTGATTCAGCATGCAGAACAAAACAATTTGCGCTTCACCAGCATGCGGCGCACCTGCGTAGGCGGCTCGGCCATGCCGATGGCGCTGATCGCCAAGTTCATGGACAACTATGGCGTGGAAGTGCGCCACGGCTGGGGAATGACCGAAACGACCGCCGTGGCCACCATGAGCAACCTCAGCCGCGCCGACCGCCAAAAGCCAGCGGCCGAACAGCACACCATCGTGGCCAAACAAGGCAAAACCGTCTCGGGCATCGAAATCAAGATCGTCGATGAAAACGGTGCCACCTTGCCCCGCGACGGCACATCGCAGGGCGAGCTGATGGTGCGCGGCCAGTGGATCGTGGAGCGCTACTACAAGGCCGACAAAACCGCGCTGGTGGACGGCTGGTTCCCCACGGGCGACATCGCCACCATCGACGCGAGCGGCACCATGCAAATCCGCGACCGCACCAAGGACGTGATCAAGACCGGGGGCGAGTGGATCAGCTCGATCGACCTGGAAAACGCCGCCATCGGCCACCCGGCGGTGGCCATGGCGGCGGTCATCGGCGTCAAGCACCCCAAGTGGGACGAGCGCCCACTGCTGTTCATCGTACGCAAGCCCGGGCAGTCGCTGGAAAAGCAGGAAATCCTCGACTTCCTGGCCACCAAGGTGGCCAAGTGGTGGGTGCCTGACGATGTGGTGTTCCTCGAATCCCTGCCCGTGGGCGGCACCGGCAAGGTGCAAAAGAACGACCTGCGCAAGGAATACGGCGGCGTGTTCAGCTAAAGCGCGTCATGCCGGCCCGATCCGGCATCCATGGTTGAATAGGCATGGACCCCGGATCCAGTCCGGGGTGACCGCTGGGCGCAGGATCACATCCGTCCCTCAAACCTTGGCGTTGGGCCGCACGTTCACTCCAATGCACCGAATTGATGCAAGTCAATCCCTAAACTTGCCTGAATTTGCCCCAAAAAGGTGATTTATGCTCAAAAACAGGGATTTCAGTGTGGGAAAATTCATATTCCCTTCACAAAACGCACTAAAACGGATCATCCATGACAACAGGCAGCCTGGCCCAGTTTCTCGCCACGGTCAACGACCGCAACCCCGGCCAACCCGAATTCATGCAGGCGGTCACCGAGGTCATGGAAAGCCTCTGGCCCTTCATCGAGCAGCACCCCCAATATGCCGAACAAGCTTTGCTGGAGCGCCTGGTTGAACCCGAGCGCGTGGTCATGTTCCGCGTGTGCTGGGTGGACGACAAAGGTCGCGTGCAAGTCAACAAGGGCTACCGCATTCAGCACAGCATGGCCATTGGCCCCTACAAAGGCGGCCTGCGTTTTCACCCCTCGGTCAACCTGTCGGTGCTCAAGTTTTTGGCTTTCGAGCAAACCTTCAAGAACGCGCTGACCACCCTGCCCATGGGCGGCGGCAAGGGCGGCTCCGACTTCGACCCCAAAGGCAAGAGCAAAGGCGAAGTCATGCGCTTTTGCCAAGCCTTCGCCTCCGAGTTGTTCCGCCATGTTGGCCCCGACACCGATGTGCCAGCGGGTGACATCGGTGTAGGTGGCCGCGAAGTCGGCTTCATCGCCGGCATGTACAAAAAACTCTCGAACAGCGCCGCCAGCGTGTTCACCGGCAAGGGCCTGAGCTTTGGCGGCTCGCTCATCCGCCCCGAAGCCACTGGCTACGGCACCGTCTACTTTGCCGACGAAATGCTCAAGACCCGCGGCAAGAGTTTCAAAGGCCTGCGCGTGTCAGTGTCCGGCTCGGGCAACGTCGCGCAATACGCGGTCGAAAAAGCCATGGCTCTGGGTGCCAAGGTCGTGACCGTGTCTGATTCGAGTGGCACCGTGGTCGATGAAGACGGCTTCACCCCTGAAAAACTCGCCATCCTGATGAAGGTCAAAAACCACGACTATGGCCGCGTCAACGATTACGCCAAGCTGGTCGGCGCCCGCTTCGAAGCCGGCAAAACGCCTTGGCACGTCAAGGTCGATGTGGCCCTGCCCTGCGCCACGCAAAACGAACTGCAAGAGAACGATGCCAAGACCCTGATCGCCAACGGCGTGGTCTGCGTGGCCGAAGGCGCCAACATGCCCTCGACCATCGAAGCGGCCAAGGCCTTTGAAGCCGCTGGCGTGCTGTACGCACCCGGCAAGGCCAGCAACGCTGGTGGCGTGGCCACCTCCGGTCTGGAGATGAGCCAGAACGCCCTGCGCCTGTCCTGGAGCCGCGAAGAAGTGGACGCCCGCCTGCTGGTCATCATGCAAAACATCCACGGCGCCTGCCTGAAGTATGGCAAGCGCAGCGACGGCAGCGTGAGCTACATCGACGGCGCGAACATCGCCGGTTTCGTGAAAGTGGCCGATGCGATGTTGGCCCAAGGCGTGGTCTAAAGCGTCTGCGTCCGTCTGCCCTCAGGCCTTGGCGCTCGGCCGCTCGTTCATGCGGTCACGCCAGGCCTGCAAGGCGCTCATGCCTTCGTCACCGGGCACGAACTTCATCAGGCCCCGCGCAAACTCCAGCGCACAAAACGCGGTGATGTCGGCGATGGTGAAGCGCTCACCCGCCATCCACGGCTGACTTTGCAGGCGCTGGTCAAAACCCCGCGCCACCTCCCGCACCTTCTCGGCCTGTGAGCGGCCGAACTCGGGGAACTGCGGCTTCTCCAAAGCCGCCAAGCCCGGGTGGCTGTGGCGGATCGCGTTGGCAATGCCGCCCAACAAATACAGCTCCACCTGCCGATCGGCCATCTCGATGAAGCCGCGTTCGTCACCGTCCATGCCCATCAGGTTGGGCTCGGGGTAACGGCCCTCCAGCAAGGTGCAAATGGCCCGCGTCTCGGTGATCACGCGGCCATCGTCCAGCTCCAGCGCAGGCACTTTGGCCAGCGGGCTTTTGGCCAAATAGTCAGGCTGGCGGTGCTCGCCGCCGTTCAGGTCCAGGTTGACCATCTCGATGCCAGTGATGTTTTTCTCGACCAAAAACATCAGCACCCGGCGGGGGCTGGGGGCGCGGTGGGCGGTGTAGAGCTTCATGGTGTGTCCTTTTTGACAGGGGCATATCCCGCTGACCTGCCCGTGCCTTGCAGACTATCACCCGCCTGATCTGGGGCATGCCACGCAGATGACAGACTGCCTCAACGCTGCAAAAGCAGGCACCCGGGCGACAGCCAGTCACAGGCCGGACAGCCCGGCGCTGGTTCAGGCCTTCCAATCAGGCCATCCATTTTGTTCACCCATTTGAGAAACCCGACATGAACTTCGATATCCCACCGGACATTGCAGCCCTGCGCGAACGCACGCGGCAGTTCATTGCCGAACAGGTGATCCCGCTCGAAGGCGACCCGCGCCACAGCCTGCACGGCCCGTCCGAAGACCTGCGCCGGGAGCTGGTGGCCCGCGCACGCGCTGCGGGTTTGCTCACGCCCCACGCCTCTGTGGAGATGGGTGGGCTGGGGCTGAGCCACATCGCCAAAGCGGTGGTGTTTGAAGAAGCCGGTTATTCCAACCTGGGGCCTACCGCGCTCAACATCCACGCGCCCGACGAAGGCAACATCCACCTGATGGAAGAAGTGGCCACGCCCGCGCAAAAAGAGCGCTGGCTGCGCCCGCAGGTGGCAGGCCTTACGCGCTCGTGCTTTGCCATGACCGAACCCGAACCCGGCGCAGGCGCTGACCCGTCGATGCTCAAGACCACCGCCGTGCGCGACGGCAAGGACTACCTGATCAACGGTCGCAAATGGTTCATCACCGGGGCCGACGGCGCGGATTACGCCATCATCATGGCCCGCATGGAAGACGGTTCGGCCACCATGTTTTTGACCGACATGGACAAAGCCGCAATCCAGCTCGAACGCAGCATGGACGCCATGGACAACTGCTTCACGGGTGGCCACGGTGTGCTGCGCTTTGACAACTTGCGCGTGCCCGCCAGCGATGTGCTGGGCGAAGTGGGCCAAGGCTTTCGCTACGCCCAAGTGCGCCTGGCACCCGCTCGCCTGACACACTGCATGCGCTGGCTGGGGCAGGCCCGCCGTGCGCACGACATCGCGCTCGATTACGCCACCCGCCGCCACGCCTTTGGCAAACCGCTGGCCGAACATGAGGGCGTGGGCTTCATGCTGGCCGACAACGACATTGACCTGCACACCGCCCGCCTGCACATCTGGCACACCGCCTGGCTGCTCGACCAAGGCCAAAAAGGCGGCTTTGAATCAAGCCGCGCCAAAGTGGCCTGCTCCGAAGCCGAGTGGCGCGTGGTGGACCGCTGCGTGCAAATTCTGGGCGGCCAGGGCGTGACCGCCGAAACGCCGGTCATGCGCATCTTCATGGACATGCGCGCCTTCCGGGTCTATGACGGCCCCAGCGAAGTGCACCGCTGGAGCATGGCGCGCAAGCTGGTATACAAAGCGCAGCAGGCAGCCAAGGCCTGAGGCGTTTCAGGCCTTGGCCGCTTCCAGCGTGTCCCGCGTCTGCATCGCGACTTTCCGCGCAGCCTGCTCGAAGTCGTCACCGCTCGATGCGTAAAGCACTGCACGCGATGAATTGACGATGATGGACCCAGCGCTGCTGCCATCGGCAAGGGCCCGCCAGCCAGCTTTCACAGTGGCAACCGCATCACCGCCTTGTGCGCCCACGCCGGGAATCAAAAGGGGAACGGTGGGGGCGAGTTCGCGCACACGCTCGATCTCGGCCGGGTAGGTGGCGCCCACCACCAGGCCGAGCTGACCGTTCAGGTTCCAGGGGCCTTGGGCCAAACGGGCCACGTGTTCGTACAGGCGGGGCTGGCCTTCCACCGAGGCCAGGCGCTGGTTTTGCAAATCATCGCCACCGGGGTTGGAGGTGCGGCACAACAGGAATGCACCTTTGCCTTCGTACTTCAGGTAGGGTGCCACCGAGTCCCAGCCCATGAAGGGCGAGAGGGTCACAGCGTCGGCGCCGTAGCGCTCAAAGGCTTCTTTGGCGTATTGCTCAGCGGTGCTGCCGATGTCGCCGCGCTTGGCGTCCAGAATGATCGGCACATGCGGGGCCACGCGGCGCATGTGCTCCATCAGGCGCTCCAACTGGCCTTCGGCGCGGTGCGCGGCAAAGTAGGCAATTTGGGGTTTGAAGCTGCTGACCAGGTCGGCCGTGGCGTCCACGATGCGGGCGCAGAAGTCGTAGATCTTGTTGGCGTCGCCCTTCATGCCCGCAGGGAATTTGGTGGGTTCAGGGTCCAGGCCCACGCAAAGCATGGAGCCGTTTTGGCGCTCGGCGGCGCGCAGCATGTCGAGGAAGGTCATCCTGGGATTTTAAGCGGCGCCCCAAACACAGGGGCTCACTGGGACGCGAGCAGGTCCGTCGGTAAATTGAGGATGAAGTCGTTCAGACTTTTGGCATCACGCCCGGGGCGCATGTGGTCACGCATGGAGAAGACGGCCGCATCGGCGTCGCGCACGCGCAGCGCCTGGACAATCAGTTCGTGCTGATCAAACGATGCTTGCAAGCGGCCCAAGGCGCCGAAAGCGTGGCGGCGATAAACGCCCGTGCGAAAACGGATGCGCAAAACTTCTTGCCGCAAAAACGGGTTGCGTGTGCCTTGGTAAATGAGCTCGTGAAATGCGAGGTTGAGTTTTTGCCAACCCTGCAAGTCTTCAGCGGCAGCCACCAGGCGGCTTTCTTCGTGCAATACGAACAGTTTTTGCATGTCTTCTTCGGACATGCGCTCGCAGGCCAGGCGCACCGCCACAGCCTCCAGCTCGGCCAGCAGCTCCCACAGACTGAGCAATTGCTGCAGGTTCATCTTGGCCACAGTGCTGCCGCCTCGGGGCATGTTGCTGACCCAGCCCTGAGCCTGTAACTGGATGAGCGCCTCTCGAATCGGTGTTTTCGACACACCAAAACGCTCGGACAAAGCCCCTTCGTCGATGGGATCCCCGGGCAGCAAATCACCCTTGGAAATGGCTTCTTCCAAGTGCAAACGGATTTGGTCGCTGACTTTCATGGGATTCTTCTAAGGGCAAACACTGATATTTTGTCATATTGCTTTGCACACGGATATAGCCTATAAATATATTTATGGATGGTGACTTTGTTTTTAAAGTCATCAAATACAACATTTATGCCCAAAATTCAAGCTTCCACCGCGCTTTCACGCTTCAAGGTCATTGACCTGTCCCGTGTCCGTGCCGGCCCCAATTGCGTGCGCATCCTGACCGATTTTGGTGCTGACGTGGTGCGCGTCGAGCCACCCGAAGGGGTGGACCCGAACGAAGCGATGTTTGCCGCCAACCGAAAGGGGGGCGATTTTCAGAACATCAACCGCAACAAACGTTCGATGACGCTCAACCTCAAGAAAGAGGGGGCAATGGACATCCTCAAGCGGATGATTGCCGAAGCGGATGTGGTGGTGGAAAACTGGCGCCCCGATGTGAAGGACCGCCTGGGGCTGGATTACGCATCGCTCAAGGCCATCAACCCGCGCATCATCCTGGCCAGCATTTCCGGCTTTGGTCAAGATGGTCCTTATGCGTGGCGGCCGGGCTTTGACCAGATCATCCAAGGCATGGGCGGGCTGATGAGCGTGACGGGCGAGCCGGAGCACGGCCCCATCCGGGCGGGCTTGGCGGTGGCTGACCTGAGTGCCGGGCTGTACTGCGCCATCGGCATCCTGGTGGCCTTGATCGAGCGCGAGACGTCGGGCCAAGGGCAGTGGGTGCAAAGCTCCTTGCTGCATTCGCAAATTGCCATGATGGATTTCCAGATGGCCCGCTACCTGAACGACAACGATGTGCCGGTTCAGGTGGGCAACAACCACCCCACCAGCTCGCCCATGGGCTTGTTCGAGGCCAGCGACGGCTGCTTCAATTTGGGCGCATCGGGCGAGGGCAACTGGAAGCGCTTTTGCGAAGTGCTGCAAAAACCCGAGTGGTACCAAGACCCCGACTTTGTCACGGAGCCGCTTCGCGTGAAAAACAGGGAGCGTCTGAACCGCTTGATCGCCGAAGAGTTCCCCAAAAAGACCGTACACCAGTGGGTGTCCATGCTCAACCAGGCGGGCGTGCCTGCCGGGCCGGTCTACACCGTGCCTCAGGTCTTTGAAGACGAACAAGTCAAACACCTGCAGGTGACCACCACACTGCCCACACAGTTTGGCAAGGACATGCATTTCATCACCCAACCCGTGGTGCTCAGCCGTACCCCCTCCAAGGTGGTGGCACCCGCTCCGGGCTGGGGTGAACACACCGACGAGGTGCTGGGCGGTCTGGGTTTCTCAGCGGCTGACATTGAAGGCTTCCACGCCCGGGGTGTTGTATGAGCGAAGGCCGCATCGATCTGGACGTGCAAGGCCATGTGGCGCAGGTCACGATCGACGACCTTGCCCGGCACAACGCCATGAGCCTGTCCATGTGGACGGACTTGCTGGCCGCCTTTGAAGCGATTGACCGCCGCACGGAGGTGCGCGTGTGTGTGCTGCGCGGTGCGGGCGAGAAGTCGTTTGTGTCGGGGGCCAACATCAGCGAGTTCGAGACGCAGCGCAATTCCGAGGCTTCGGTGGCGCACTACAACGACATGGTCAAGCGGACCCAACAAGCCATTTTTCGTTGCCGCGTGCCGGTGATCGCGGCCATCAGCGGCATTTGTTATGGCGGCGGACTGGGTTTGGCCCTGAGTTGCGACATGCGTTATGCAGCCCCCCATTCTCGTTTCCGCATGCCCGCGGCCCGCATGGGCTTGGGTTACGACTGCGAGAACATGAAAAGCATCCTGAACAACCTGGGACCTCAGGCGACGGCTGAGGCCTTCTACACCGCACGGGTCTATGACGCGGCCAGCGCTAAGGCCATGGGCATGGTCCTTGCTGTGGTGGACGATGTGTTTGCCCACTGCACCGCCTTGGCGCAGGAGATTGCGGCCAATGCGCCCTTGACCATTCAGGCCGCCAAGAAAACCCTGGTGGCGCTGGCAGAAGATGAAAAAGACATGACGTCAGTGAAAACCGCCATCGACGCCTGTTTCAAAAGCACTGATTATGCGGAAGGCCGGCTGGCTTTCGCACAAAAGCGGTCCCCTCAATTCACCGGCCAATAACCACCCAACCAGGAGTATTCAGATGAAACTTTTGACTTCCCTTATCGGCTTTGCGCTGTCGGTCTCGACCGGCATGGCTTTGGCACTGGGTCCAGCGCCCGCCCCCCTCAAAGACAAAGCCACGCTGACCGTGGGCTACGTCAAAGTGGGCCACCTCTCACCCATGCTGCTGGTCGAAGAAGAACTCAAGAAAATGAACATCGAGGTCAAGCGTGCCGAGTTCGTGCGCTACGCCGATGCCCGCACAGCCTTGTTGTCCAACTCGGTGGATGTGTCTGCGGTGGGTGCCGGTGACCTGGCCATCGTGGCCGCTCAAGGCAGCAAAAACCTGATCGGCCTGACCGGTGTGGGCAGCTCGCCCAAATACCTGGTGGTGCGCAAAGGCGTGAAGATCGATGACTGGGCTGACATCAATGGCAAGAAAATTGCCATTGCACCCGGCTCGGCCGTCTGGTTCCAGTGGGCCATGACACTGATCGAGAAAAACATCCCCTACAACTCGTTCACACCCGTGAACGTGCAAGGCGGTGGCACGGCCTTTGTGCAAGCCATGAAGCGTGGCGACATCGATGCCATGGTGCTGTGGGAGCCCTTTGAGTCCCAAGCGGTGGCCGAAGGCGATGCTTACTTCTCGCAAAAGCTGGAGTACAGCCAATCGCGTGCAGTGGGTGCCGAGCTGGGCATGCTGGCCGCCTCTGGTGAAGCCATGACCCAAAAGAAGGAACTGGTGCGCCGCTTCCTGTGGGCTTACCTCAAGGCTGAAGAGACCCTGAGCAAAAACAAGGATGTGTTTGCCGATGCTTATTCCAAGTACACAGGCTTGCCCCTGAACGTGACCAAGGAATCGGCCAAGATCATCAAGCTTGGCGGCGTGCTGAACAAGGACCAAGTCACTCGTCTGGCCGAGGCTGCCTTCAAGCAAGGCATTGTGCAAAAGGACGTGGCCAAGGAAGCCACAGCCCTGTACGACGACTCCATGGTCGTTGAACTCAAGAAGTAAACAGGCAGCACCCACATGGCAAACGCTTCTCTCGATACCGTTCGTCGGACAGTGCTTGGCATGTTGGTGCCAGCGGTGGTCCTGTTCGTTTGGCAAGTGGTCGGCAGCCGGCCTGACATGGCTGGCATCTTGCCCACGCCCATGCAGGTTCTGGATGGCTGGCATGGCTGGATTTTCGGCTCGCCGGGGATGGGCTTGAACCCTTACCTGGGCACTTGGGTGTCCAACGTCCAGTACTCCGCCATGCGGGTGGCGCAAGGCTTTTTTCTGGCGGCTCTGATCGGTGTCCCGCTGGGTTTGCTGATTGGCTGGAGTCGTCTGATCCAGCAACTGTTTGACCCGCTCATCCAGAGTTTGCGCCCGATCCCGATCACCGCCTGGTTGCCTTTTTCGATTGCCCTGTTCGGCATCCGGGACATGGGGGCCATCTTCCTGATTTTTCTGGGGGGCTTCTACGCCATCGTGGTCAACACCACACAAGGCGCGCGCGATGTCGAGCGCAACCTGGTGCGTGCCGCGCTGATGATGGGTGCCAGCCGCAAGCAACTGCTGTACCGCGTGGTGCTGCCGTCGGCCATGCCCTCCATCTTCACCGGTTTGCGCATTGGACTGGGCATCTCATGGACGGCTGTGATCGTCTCCGAAATGGTGGCCGTCAAGTCGGGCCTGGGCTATGTGCTGTGGGACGCCTATTACGTGGGGCGCATGGACATCGTTCTGGCCGACATGGTGTCGATTGGCATCATGGGTTTTTTAAGTGATCGCCTGATCGTTTTCATCGAAAGCAAGGTTTTGGTCTGGCGCATGCTGCAAAGCCATTGAAACAACTATGTCCCACATTTCCATCGACAAGCTCTACAAGACCTACCCGGGTGCCACACCCGTCAAGGCGCTGGAAGACATCAACCTGCAAGTGGCTCCGGGTGAGCTGGTGGCCCTGCTCGGGCCTTCGGGCTGCGGCAAATCCACTTTGCTCAACCTGATCGCCGGATTCGAACAACCCAGCCAGGGGCAGCTTTTGGTCGACGGCCAAGGCGTGCGTGCACCCGGCCCGGATCGTGGCGTGGTCTTTCAGGAAGCCGCTTTGTTTCCTTGGCTCTCCGTTTGGGAAAACGTGATCTTCGGCCCCAAGGTGCAAGGCATGGCACGCAGCGAGTACGAAGACCGCGCCCATGAAATGATCAAGATCGTGGGCCTGAGCGACTTCAAGAACCATCTGCCCGTGCAGTTGTCAGGCGGCATGCGCCAACGTGTGGGCATTGCCCGCATCCTGACACTGGGCTCACGCGTGTTGCTCATGGACGAGCCTTTTGGTGCCTTGGATGCGCAAACCCGCTTGACCATGCAGGAGCTGCTGCTCACGGTGTGGCAAAAGCTCAAGCCGACCATCATTTTTGTCACACACGACATCGACGAGGCGATCTTTTTGGCCAGCACGATTTACGTGATGTCAGCCCGCCCGGGCCGCATCCAGACCAAGATCACCGTGCCGCTGGCGCGTCCACGCACCGTGGCCGACACGGCCAGCGAGACCTTTGCCGCGCTCAAGCTCGACATCCTCAACCTCATTCGACACTGACATGGCCAACCCCCGCATTCCCTACCGCTTCTCCAACGATGGGCCCACGCTGAAGGCTGCGCCTGAAGGCGCCATCATGGTGCACTTGGTGGTGAACGTGGAGCACTGGCAATTCGAGTCGAGCATGCCGCGCACCATCATCACTCCGCCGCACGGCAAAGAGACGGTGCCCGATGTGCCCAACTTCAGCTGGGCCGACTATGGCATGCGGGCTGGTCTGCCCCGTATCATGCGCGCCATCCAAGACCGTGGCCTGCCCGCCTCCACCAGCTTCAATGCCGGGGTCATCACCGCTTACCCTCAAGCCGCGCAAGCCATGCACGACGCAGGCTGGGAATTCATTGGCCACGGGGTGCACCAGAAAAGCCTGAACCACAACCAGGGCGAGTCCGAAGAATCCCTGATCGCCACCAGCCTGGACATGATCGAGCGCTTCACGGGTCAGCGCCCCAGAGGCTGGCTCAGCCCCGGTCTGCGCGAAACACACGACACCCCCGAGTTGCTGAAAAAGCAGGGCGTGGACTACGTTTTTGATTGGGTGGTCGACGATGTCCCCGGTTGGATGCAAACGCGCAACGGCCCTTTGTTGGCCATGCCCTACAACCTGGAAATCAACGACTCGATCGTTTACGCCATCGAAAAACACACCAGCGACGAAATGTACGAACGCCTGGCTCGGACGCTGGCCTTGTTTGAACGCGAGGCCGCCACCCACCCCCGCGTGTTGGCCATCGGCCTGCACCCGCACCTGATTGGCGTGCCTCACCGCTTTGCCAGCTTTGAGCGCATGCTGGATTTGCTGATGAAGTCACCCCAAGTGTGCTTCAAGACCGGCGGGCAGATTGCCGACTGGTACACCGCCCAGGTGCCCGCTCCCAGCGCCTGATGAAGGGTGCGCATCCTCTGGCGCTGTCTTGATTTTGAAACCCGGGCAAGCCCATTGACTTGCCCCCTTTGCAGGCCTTTTGCATGAACCTCGAACTCGACCAAAAACAAGTCATCGTCACAGGTGGCTCCAAAGGCATCGGTCTGGCCATTGCGCTGAACTTTGCGCGTGAAGGTGCGAAGCCGGTGCTGGTCTCGCGCCAACGCAGCAACCTGGACGTCGCTCTGGCCGCTTTTGCCAAGGAGGGCTTGCCTGCACCCGCCATCGCAGAAATCGATTTATCTCAACCCGGCTCAGACCGCGCCTTGTTCAACTTGTTTCCGGCTGCAGACATCCTGGTCAACAACGCTGGCGCCATTCCGGGCGGCAGCGTCCACGACATCACCGAAGACGCATGGCGTGCGTCGTGGGAACTCAAGCTGTTCAGCTACATCAACCTCACCCGGCTGTATCTGGGGGCCATGGAGTCGCGCGGACAAGGCGTGATTTGCAACATCATCGGGATGGCCGGGGCGGCACCGCGCTACGAATACATCTGCGGCTCTGCAGCCAATGGCGCCCTGATTTCGTTCACCCAAGGCATTGGCGCGGGCAGCGTGCGCAAGGGCGTGCGTGTGTTCGGCATCAACCCTTCTCCAACCCGCAGTGACCGCATCGAAGGCGTGCTCAAGCAGCAAGCGGCCAGCAAACTGGGCGATGCCTCGCGCTGGCAGGAGATGACCCAAAAATTGCCGTTTGGCCGTTTGGCCGAACCCGATGAAATCGCCCGATTGGCCGTCCACTGCTCATCCCCCGTGTGCGGCTACCTGAGCGGCACGGTCTTGCACGTCGACGGTGGCCAACAATACGCACCCAACTGAGAACACCATGCACACAGACAACAATTTTGAATCCCTGCGCGACGGCGTGCGCAGCGTGGTCTCGCAATTCGACTCGCGCTACTGGCAAGAGATCGACGAGGCCCGCGCTTTTCCTGAAAAATTCGTTCAGGCCCTGACTTCGGCTGGCTGGCTGTCGGCCTTGATCCCCGAGGAATACGGTGGCTCCAACCTGAGTTTGGTGGAAGCCAGCGTGATCATGGAAGAGATCAACCGGGCTGGCGGCAACTCGGGCGCCTGCCATGGCCAGATGTACGTGATGGGTTGCGTGGTGCGCCACGGCTCGCAGGCCCAAAAAGAAGCCCTGTTGCCCAAGATTGCCAGTGGCGAGTTGCGCATGCAGTCAATGGCCGTGACTGAGCCCACCACCGGATCGGACACCACCCAGCTCAAGACCTTTGCCGAGCGCAAAGGCGACCGCTACATTGTCAACGGCCAGAAGGTCTGGACATCTCGGCTGCAGCATTCGGACTACATGCTGCTGCTGGCACGCACCACGCCGCTGGCTGAAGTGAAGAAAAAATCCGAAGGCCTGTCGGTGTTTCTGGTGGACTTGCGCGAGGCTGTGGGCAAATCGATCACGGTGCGTCCCATCCGCAACATGGTCAACCACGAGACCAATGAGATCTTCATCGACAACCTGGAGATCCCGGTTGAAAACCGCATTGGCGAGGAAGGCAAGGGGCTCAAATACATCCTCGATGGCCTCAACGCCGAGCGCATCCTGATCGCGGCCGAGTGCATTGGCGACGGTTACTGGTTCGTGGACAAGGCCAAGGACTACGCCAACCAGCGCGTGGTGTTTGACCGTCCAATTGCGAAAAACCAGGGCATCCAGTTCCCGATCGCCCGGGCCTTTGTCAACGTCGAAGCCGCCAGCCTGATGCGCTACGAAGCGGCCCGCCTGTTTGATGCCCAGCAGCCGTGTGGAGCCCAGGCCAACATGTCCAAACTGCTGGCCGCCGATGCCTCGTGGGAAGCCGCCAACGTCTGCCTGCAAACCCATGGCGGCTTTGGCTTTGCGGCCGAGTACGACATCGAGCGCAAATTCCGCGAGACCCGCCTGTACCAAATCGCGCCCATCTCGACCAACCTCATCCTGTCGTATGTCGGTGAGCATGTCTTGGGCATGCCCAAATCCTATTGAAGGCGTTTGCACACATGGCTCTTCCTGAATCTTGGGACACCTTGCAGCTGCAAAGGCACGACGATGGCGTGCTGCAGGTCACGCTGAACCGCCCCGACGTTGGCAACGCCATCAACACCCGCATGGGCCAGGAGTTGCTGGACCTGTGGCAGCGCCTGACCGACGATGCGCAAGGCGTGCGCTGCGTGGTGCTGACCGGCGCAGGTTCAAAAATTTTCTGCGCAGGCGGTGACCTGAAAGAGCGCAACGGCATGACCCGTGCGCAATGGACCCACCAGCATGAAATCTTTGAACGTGTGTCCTGGGCCTTGGTGGATTTACCGCTGCCCGTGATCGCGGCGGTCAATGGCCATGCCTATGGCGGCGGCCTGGAATTGGCCTTGTGCTGCGATTTCATTTACGCCAGCAGCAGCGCACGCTTTGCCTTGCCCGAGGTCACTCTGGGCATCATGCCCGGCATGGGCGGCACGCAAAACCTGCCCCGAGCCATTGGCGAGCGCCGCGCCAAAGAACTCATCATGACGGGCCAAGCCTTCAATGCCCAGCAGGCGCTGGAATGGGGCTTGCTCAACCAGGCCATTGCACCGGATCAGCTCTTGAGCCAAGCCCTGAGCACGGCGCAAACGCTGGCACGCAATGCCCCGCTGTCGGTGCGGCAAGTCAAAAAATCCATCCGCTATGGTGGCCAGATGGAGTTGCGCACGGCTTACCGGTTCGAGATCGAGGCCTACAACCAGCTGGTGGACACCGAAGACCGGCGCGAGGGCGTGCTGGCCTTCAACGAAAAAAGACCGCCCCGCTTCAAGGGCCAATGATGAGCCACGCCACCCCAACGCCCTGGAGCGAATGGCTGGTGGCGGCTTTGCGCAGGCCTGTGCACGGGGCTGACCGTGAGCGCGCCGCACTGCACCTGATCGACTGGCTGGGCTGTGCGCATTTGGGCCAAACCACCGAGCTGGATTCGGTGTTGCAGCAATGGGCGCAGGTGCAAGCGCCCGGCCCCATTTGGGTCTGCGGTCACCCCGGCTTGCAGGCCGCAGAAGCGGCCCGCTGGCATGGCGCTCTAGGCAGTTGCCACGAAATGGACGATGTGCACCGCGAAGCCGTGGTGCACCCGGGCGACACCGTCATCCCTGCGGCGCTGGCCATGGCCCAGCGCGAAAACGCCAGCCCCGAAGCTTTGCTCGAAGCATTGGTGGTGGGCTACGAAACCGCCATCGTTCTTGGACTGCTGAGCGGGCCAACCCATTACACCCAGTGGTACAGCACCTCCACAACGGGTGTCTTTGCCAGCGCCATGGCTTGCGCCCGCTTGCTCAAGCTCGACGCCACACAGACGCAACATGCCCTGGCCTTGGCGGGTATGCAGTCTTCAGGCGTCTGGCAATGCCGTCTGGAGCCGGGTCTGGCCAAGCAGATGGCAGCAGGGCACAGTGCGCAAGCAGGTCTGGTGGCCGCAGACATGGCGGCCGCGGGCATGACCGGCCCCTTGTCCATCCTGGAAGGCCCATTGGGTTGGCTGAAGGCCACTGGCGGCAATCTGGACGCAGCGCGGGCACAAGCCCTTTTGCAAACCCCGGCCGAGCGCGCCTGGCGTGTGCACGAGGTCAGCTTCAAGCCCTGGCCTGCGTGCAGGCATGTGCACCCCGCCATCGAGTGTGCGCTGCAGCTGCACGCCCAAGGGGTTGACGCCGATCAGATCGCCAGCATTCGGCTGGACACTTACAGCGTGGCGCTGTCGTTTGCAGACCAGCCCCATCCGCAAACAGCTTTGCAAGGCAGGTTCAGCTTGCAGCATGGCGTGGCCTGGAGCCTGCGCCACGGCGGGTTCGGGCTGGAGGCTACCGGGCCCGCAGCTTTGGTGGACCCGGCTTGCGCTGCACTCCGCGAACGCGTGACCTTGGTCTGTGGACCGGCCCAAGACCAGGCTTACCCACAAAGCTTTGGTGCACGACTGCACCTGCAAATGGCCAACGGCCAACACCTTGACAGCGAGGTGGTCAACGTGCTGGGCGATCCCGAAAACCCCTTGAGCCCTGAGCAGGTGAGGGCCAAAGCGGCCCAGTTGCTGCAAGCCAGCGGCTGGGCCACGGCGCAGGCCGAGCAACTCATCGGGCTGGTTGGGGCACTGCCGCAAGCCCAGGCCTTGGGGCCTTTGTGGGAGAGCTTGAATGCCGGGCGTCAGTCCCAGAACGTGTCGAGCGCACAGGCCAGCGAGAGCAAACGCTCGTCCTGACCGGGCGCGGCCAGCAACTGGCACGAGACGGGCAAGCCCTCGGTTGGGCAAGGAAAAGACAAAGCGGGCGCGCCCAGCATATTGGCTAGGCACGCCCAATCGGCCTGGCTGGCGGGTGCGGCTTCGGTGTGCGCAAAACTCGTGTGCGGCGTGGTGGGCAAGAGCAGGACATCGATGTCTGCAAACAAGGCCGCACCCTGCGCACGCAAGCCGTCGATGGCGGCCTGGCTGGCTTGCCGCTTTTCCGGCCCAAGCCGAGCACCGTAGTGCAGCATTTTCTGCAAACCAACACTCAAACCGGGCAGCTCGGGCCCCAGGGCGTTCAGCCAGTAATCCGCCCCTTCCCATTCGCTCATGAGCAAGGCGTGCAAACGGTTGCGGGCAGGTGACCAATCGGGCAAAAGCACACTTTGCACCTGCGCGCCTTGCGCCTGCAAACGCTGCTGTGTGGTCTGCCAGGCTTGGTGCACAGCCGGGGCCATGTCCACCTCGTCCGTTTGCGGCAGGATACCGACACGCAAACCGTTCCATACGTCGGTTTGCACAGCAGGAGCCAGGCGGATGCCCAAGAGGCAAGCAATCGTTTGCGCGAGGTCGTGACCACTGCGCGCCAATGGGCCCGCCACATCCAGGGTGGGACTCAGGGGCACAATGCCGTCCATGGGGATGCGCGTGCGCGTGGGGATCATGCCCATCACGCCGCAATAAGCGGCCGGTATGCGGACCGAGCCCATGGTGTCGGTGCCCATGGCGATGGTGCACAGGTGGTCGGCCACGGCAGCGGCAGAGCCACCGCTGGAGCCGCCCGGCGTGAAGCCGTCGCGCAAAGGGTTGATGCAGCGCCCATACACCGGGTTGTCGGTGGTGGCCCCCAAGGCGGCTTCGTGCATGTTGAGCTTGCCCACCAACACCATGCCGGCATCGCGCAGACGCTGGTAAACGGGCGCATCGTGCGCAGGCATGCGCTGTGCATAAGCCGCTGTGCCCGCCGTGCAGGGCATGCCCACCACATCGATGTTGTCTTTGAGGGCCATCACCACCCCATCGAGTGGCCCCCGCGGCTGCCCGCTGGCCCAGCGCTGGGCACTGGCCTGGGCCTGTTGCAAGGCCAGGTCTTCGCACACATGCACAAAGGCCTGCAGTGCCGGGTTGCGCTGCGCGACGCGTGCCAAATGCGCCCGGGTCACGGCCACAGGGTCGGTCAGGCCTTGCGCATAAGCCTGCTTCAAAGCGGCCAAATTCAAAAGGGTCAAGTCCTGTTTCATGGTCAGTCCGGTGTCGGCCGATGGACGGGCTGGGGCTGAGGGCTCCTTGCGGGCCACAACACCGAAGCAATGGCCAACACAATCAGCACAATGGCGGCCCAGTCCTGCCAATGCAAGGCTTCGTTGAGGAAATAGGCCCCGCTGAAAACACCCAGCACCGGAATGAACATCACACTCAATGTGGAAGCCAGCGGCGGCAGATTGCGCGCCAGCGAGAGCCAGGCAGCCTGGGCAAACACAAACACGCCAAACGCGTTGTACACGATGGCGACCCAAGCCAGGTCAGGCGGCGGTCCCCAATGGTCACGTTCAAAAACCCAGGCCAGAACCGTCATGAGCACCGTGCTCATGCAAGTCATCCAGAACACGATGGCCAATGTGGGCGCCTGCATGCGGGTGTGACGAATTTGCTGCGTGCCCAAGCCCCAAAAAGCAGCTGCCACCAAACCCAGTACCACGCCCAATGGCTTGCCCGCGATGGCGCTCAATTCATGCCAGAGCAACAGCACCACACCCAAAGCCGCACAGCCCACACCCAGCCAGCCCCGCCAGCGCAGCGCTGCACCGTACCAGAAGACACCGATCATGGCGGAAAAGATCGGCATGGTGTAGCCCAAAATGGCAGAGCGGCCACTGGAGAGGCTTTGCACCGCCAGCATGATCAACACATGCCAGACCAGCATGTTGGTGGTGGCCAGCATGAGGAGCTCTTGCCAGTCGGCTCTCGGAATCCTGAAGGGGACTTTCTTGACGTACAGCACCAGCGCCAGAAAGGGCAGCCCCATCCACATGCTCAAGCTGCGAAAGGACAAGGGTGGGTAGTGGTTCACGCCCAACTTGAGCATGGGCCAATTGAAGCCCCAGACCAAAGTCAGCGTGATCAGCAGCGTGATTTGTTGTCGGCTCAGGGTCATGGCAGGCATGGTAGCGCAGCCCCACGCCATTCACTGACCAGGAGGCGACAAGCGCAACGCCTGCGACCAGCACGCGGAGCTTACTGGCCGCGCACCACGTTCAGCGCCAACACCAGATCGGCCCAGGCCTTGGCCTTGTCGGGCAAATTGCGCAGCAGCGATTCGGGGTGGTAGGTCGCCACCACGGGCACGCCTTGGTAGCTGTGGACCTGGCCCCGCAGTTTGCCCAGCGGCTCGGTCGATTGCAGCACCGTCTGAATGGAAAACCGTCCCATCACCAGAATGACTTTGGGTTTGACGAGGGCCACCTGCCGCGCCAAATACGGCGCGCATGTGGCCAGCTCTTGCGGGCTGGGGTTGCGGCTGCCGGGCAGGCGGCACTTCAAGCTGCTGGTGATGTAGACACCCCCTTCGCCTTTTGTGTCCCGGCTCAAACCGACCGCTTTGAGCATGTTGTCCAGCAACTGCCTGGCCTGGCCCACAAAGGGCTCGCCATGCTGGCCTTCGGTTTCGACTTGCGGGTCGCCAATGACCAGCCAGTCGGCTTGCACATCGCCCACGCCGAACACCGCTTGCTGGCGATTCGCGCACAAATCACAGGCCCGGCAACTGGCCACGGTGGCTTGCAAGGCCGCCCAATCCATCTGGTCCACGCCTTCGGCCAAGGGCTGTCCCACCAGCACTTCGGTCACAGGCATGGGCGCCGCAGCAGGTGTGGGGGCCGGGGCCGCAGGTCGCGGCACGGGCGACGCCACAGGGGCAGATGCGGGCAGGGCCACACCAGGCGCAGCGGCAAGCGCCTGAACTGGGGTCTCTGCCTGAACCTGAGCTTGTGCTTCGACGGTGCGCTTGGGCCACCACACGCGCACGCCCATTTCGGCCAGCATGGCGCGTTGGCGGTCGTCCAGGTCGAATCGGGTGGGGTCGCTCATGTTGGGGCTCACAGTTTCAAACTCATCACCACCGCATGCTCTCGCTGCTGGCGGCCTGCAGGATAGTAATCCTTGCGGATGCTGACCTGCTTGAAGCCATAACGCTCGTACACCTGCAGCGCACGCAGGTTGCTTTGGCGCACCTCCAGCCACAACCATTGCGCACCTGATTGGCGCGACAACAGCGTCAAGGCGTCCAGCATCATGTGGCCCCACCCTTGGCCTTGGTGCGCTGGCGCCACGGTGATGTTGAGCAGGTGCATTTCTTCGAAGCCACGCATGGCCAAAAAATAACCCAGCAACTCGCCGTCCAGCCACAGGCACTGGGCCTCAAACAGCGGGTTGAGCGAGTCCCGGAAATTGCCGCGTGTCCAAGGGTGGCTGTAGGCGGTTTGCTCGATGGCCATGACCGTGTCCAGATCGTCCTGTGTCATGGCAGCCAGCGTGACGCGGTTGCGCGTGGCCTCGGATGGCTGCGGGCGGGACAACTTGTCAGCGCTCATGACCGCACTCATGGCTGCGCCGTGGCCTTGGCCAAAGCCGACTGGGCCTGCGCCTTCATGGCTTCACGCTCGGCGGTGGTGTTGGCCACTTTGTCGCGGATATAGAGCGGCATGGCCTGCTCGGCAGGTACGGTCAGACCCTGCGCCCACAAGGCCGGGGCCAGACGCAGCAAAGCGGCAGCGGTGGGCAGGGCCTCGCAGCGCCCACCATCGGACGCCGCTTGGGGCAAGCGATGGCCATACGCGGCAAAGGCATTGCCAGCCTGCAACACGGGCTGGCCTTCAGGCATCGCAACACTTTCGGGCGCGCCGACCCGCAGGGGCCCGGCTTCCTGCCAAAGCCCGGGGGTTGTCCCCGCCGCGGGCTGCCAGCAGTAAACAGCGCTGTAGACCTCGTCCATGCGGGCATCCAAAAGGGCCAGCACGTTGAGCGCGGCATCGGGCGCAATAGCGCCCGCTTGGCTTTGCGCCCAACGCGCCTCCTCGGCCACGGCCAACAAAGTGTCAACGGGCAACACCGGCACATCGACCCCAAAGGCCAGACCTTGGGCCACCGCGCAGGCGGTGCGCAGGCCTGTAAAAGACCCAGGACCCCGGCCGAACACGATGGCGTCGAGCGAGGCCAGCGGCATGTCGGCTTCGGCCAGCATGGCCAGCACGGCCGGAATCAAACCACTGGAAGCTTGTGCGCCACCGGGCAAGGTTTGGGTCCAGACCTGCTCGCCGCGTGCCACGGCCAACGACAAGACATCGGTGCTGGTGTCAAAGGCCAGCCAGCGGCGCTCGGGCCTGGTGCTCATGGCTGGCCTCCGGCTGGCGAAGAAGCGGGGGTGGGGGAGGGGACGGCCACAGCTTTTTTGGCCTGCCGCACACCAAACAAGATGCCACTGGTCACCAGCGCCAGCCCGGCCAGCAAATTCCAGTGCATCGGTTCGCCCAGAAACCACACGGCACCGAGGGCCGACAGACCCGGCACCAGGGCCGTGATCATGGTCGAGCGCACCGGCCCATAGTGGCGCACCATCTGCGTGAAGGTGATGCCCGAAATGACCACCGAACCCATGCCCTGGAAGACCGTCTGGAACAGGACCTCGGTCCAAGGCACCTGCAGCAAATGGGTGGGCAACACCCCCAAGCCGATCAAGGTCAGGTACACAGGCACAAAACTGACAAACGCAAACGCGGTGATGGCCATGGTCGCTCGCACCGCATCCAGACCGTGCCGACGCACCATGACGCTGTAACCCGCCCAGCAGCAAGCAGCCGCCATGAACAACACATCGCCCTTCCAGACCTCGCCGCCGTCAAACGCCTTGAGCAAGCTGACACCCCCCACCAGCACATCGCCCAGCACAATGAAGCCCAGCCCCAGTGCGCGGGCCGATGACACTTGCTCACGCAGCACCAGCCAGGCCAGCAAGGTGGTCCACAAGGGCAAGCTGCCGGGCAACAACACCGAAGCGTGGGAGGCCGGCGCAAAAAAGAAGCCCGTGTAGGCCAACACGGCATAGAGCAAACCGCCCAACAAGCCAGCCTGCACGGTTGGAGCCAGGGGCAAAGGCGACAGGCCGCCCAAAGAGCCCACTTTTTGACCGGCCTGACGAGCAGAGCGCATCAACCACCAGGCCCAAGGCAGCAAGATGCTGCTGGCCCCGAGGATGCGGGCCAGCGCGATGTCCAGGGGCAGCAAGCCCCGAGACGCCGAAGCCCGCGCAATGACAATGAAACCCGTCCAGATGAGCACCGTGATGACCGCCGAAGCCAGGCCCACGGTTTTTGAAGAAAATCGCATGGCCCGAATCATACGGGGCCGCCGCCCACGCTTGCCCTTGGCGGCCCGAACACGGCCCATGCCCGTTAGACTTGTCCGATGACTGTCTCACGCGTCAAGCGACCCTTTTTATGCGCACTCGTCCACGCCACTTGCGCGGTGCTGGCCCTGAGCAGTGCGGTGGCCTGGCCTGCCAAGGCCCAAAGCAGCGCCCCAATCAACGACGACAGGACCCGCCAGACCCCTGCGGGTGACCCCGCGCTGCCCCGGCATGTCCTGCAAACGCTGCACAAGGCCCAAGTTCCCCCTTCGGCCCTGAGCGTGCGCATCGCCCCCTTGCCCGATGGACCTGCTGCCAATGGGGCAATGCCACGGCAGTTGTCGCACCACGCACAAGCCAGCGTCAACCCGGCCTCGGTCATGAAGCTGTTTACCACTTATGCGGGCTTGAGCCTGCTCGGGCCCGAACACGTCTGGCGCAACCGCATCTACACCGACGGCACGTTGCGCGATGGCGTGCTGCAGGGCAATCTGATCGTGCGCGGCAGCGGTGACCCCAAGCTGGTGGTCGAGCGCCTGCAAGCATTGATGGCCCAGGTGCGCGCAGCAGGTGTGCGCGAGGTGCGTGGGGATATCGTGCTCGACCGCAGCGTGTTCGATGTGCGCGAACGCAGCGAGCCTTTTGACGACGAGCCCCTGCGCCCTTACAACGTGGGGCCGGATGGCCTGCTGCTCAACTTCAAGGCCGTGGTCTACACCTTCACGCCCGATGCCCCCAGCGGCCAAGTGCAGGTGCGCTTTGAGCCGCCACTGGCCGGATTTTCCGCGCCCACGCAACTGCCACTGACCCAGGCTCCTTGCAGCGACTGGCGGCGCCAGCTGCAGGCCGACTTCAGCCAGCCCCAGCAAGTGCGCTTTGCAGGCCGCTACCCCGCCAGCTGCGGCGAACGCGAATGGCCTGTGGCCTACCCGGAACCCGAAGCCTATGCGCCGCGCGTCATGCAGGCCTTGTGGCAGCAAGCGGGCGGACAACTGTCGGGACAGGTGCGTTACGGCTCGCGCCCAGCCTCGGCCAAGCTGCTGCTGGAAGCGCCGTCCTTGCCCTTGTCCGAGATCATCAAAGACATCAACAAATTCTCGAACAACGTGATGGCGCAGCAGCTGTACCTGACGCTGTCGAGCGAGCTGGGCGCACCCGGGCGTTTGGAGGCCTCGCGCCTGCGCCTGTCGCAGTGGTGGCGTCAAGGTTTTGCTGGAGTTGACGAGCCGGTGCTGGACAACGGCTCGGGCCTGTCGCGCTCAGAGCGCAGCACCGCGCAGGCCCTCACGGCCTTGCTGCAGGCCGCGCACGCCAGCCCGCACGCCCGGCACTTTGTCGACTCGCTGGCCATCGCCGGGGTCGACGGCACCGCTGGCCGCCTCAAAGACCGCAGCCCACAGTCGCCTGTGATCGGCAACGCGTGGCTCAAAACCGGCTCGTTGCGCGACGTGGCCTCGGTGGCCGGTTATGTGCAGGGGCAAAGCGGCCAGCGCTACACCGTGGTGGCCGTGCTGCACCACCCCAACGCGCACCAGGCCCGGGCCGCGCTGGACCAGCTGCTCGAATGGACCGTGCGCGACTTGGACGCGAGCACCGCGAGCCGTCGGCCACCCAACACCCCGGAACGCAAGACCGCACAACGCAGTGCAGCACATTGAACACACGACACGCGCACACGCAGGGACTTCCCCACATGAACCTCATTGACTGGGTCGGCTCCTTGGCCGCCTTCCTGACCACCGCCAGCTTCATTCCGCAAGCCTGGCAAACCTTCCGCACCCGCGACGTGAGCGGCATCTCGCTGGGCATGTACAGCCTGTTCACCATGGGCGTGGCCCTGTGGCTGGTCTACGGCATCTTGCTGGTGGCCTGGCCCATCATCATCGCCAACGCCATCACCACCAGCCTGGCGTTGATGATTTTGGTGATGAAGCTGCGCTACCGCTGAAGCCGCTTCAGGCCGCTGCCCGCTGCAGTCTGTCCCGCACGCCTTCCCACTCGGGCGTGTCGGGCGGCAGTTGCACCCAGATTTGCGAGACGCCCCGGGCATCCAGATCGCGCAACACACCGAACAGGTCGTGGGCGGCTTGCTCGGCCGTGGTGGCTTGCTGGCGCCACAACACCCCCGCGCCCATGCCCTGCTCGCTCGCAGGACGCTCGGCAGACCACAGCCCCAGGTTGTTGGTGTGTGGCCCCAGGGCTTGCAGTTTGCGAGCGATCTCGTCTGCCGACATCAGCCGCACCTTGGCGCGAGGCGCGTAGTGGGATTCCAGCGTGCCTGAGGCTCGGGGCGCGGGCTGGCCCAGCACCGCTTGCGGCGTGTCCTTGTCCAGCACGGCGCGGCCGCAAGCGGCTTCAATCTGCACCCGCGTGATGTGCCCGGGCCGCAGCAAAACGGGCTCGCCACGGGTGCAGTCGATGATGGTGGACTCGATGCCCACGTCGCAATCGCCGCCGTCCAGAATCAACAAATCGGGGCCCAGCTCGGACTGCACATGTGCAGCGCTGGTGGGGCTCACGCGGCCAAAGCGGTTGGCACTGGGGGCCGACACCCCCAGCACGCCCAACGGCAGGCAGGCCTGCAACAAAGCTTGCGCCACCGGGTGCGAAGGGCAGCGCAGCCCGATCGAGTCTTGCCCTGCCGCCGAAGCCGTGGCCACGCCACTTTGGCGCTGCAGGATCAAGGTCAACGGTCCGGGCCAGAAAGCATCCATCAAGCGCTGCGCGAACTCGGGCACCTGCGCCGCAAACAGCGGCACTTGGTCCCGGCTGGCCACATGCACGATCAGCGGGTGGTCGGCCGGGCGACCCTTGGCCACAAAGATTTTGGCCACCGCCGCGTCGTCGCTCGCGTTGGCGGCCAGTCCGTACACGGTTTCGGTGGGCAGGCCGATCAATTGGCCGTCACGCAAGGCTTGTGCAGCCTGCGCGATGGCAGCATCCGAAGGACTCAGGATCATGGTGGTCTTTAAAACGCTTCGATGCCGAGCAAAGCGGCCGCTTGCAAGGCGGTGGCCCGCACGGCCTCCGGGGTGGCACCCGTGATGTTCAGGTGGCCCATCTTGCGGCCGGGACGGGCCGACAACTTGCCGTACAGGTGCAAGTGCGTGCCGGGCAACGCCAGCACCTGGCCCCAGGCGGGGCTGGTAGGACCTTTGCTTGTGGACATGACAGGCGTGTCTTCGGGCCACAAATCGCCCAGCAGGTTGAGCATGATCGCTGGCGAATGCTGGCGCGGCTGGGTGAGCGGCAAACCCGCCAGCGTTCGCACCTGCAGCTCAAACTGCGACTGGTCGCAGGCGTTCATCGTGTAGTGGCCGCTGTTGTGCGGGCGGGGTGCCATCTCGTTCACAACCAGCTGGCCGCCTTCCAGGATGAAAAACTCCACGCACAGCACGCCCACGTAGTTCAGACCTTCGGCAATGGCGCGGGTCGCGGCCACAGCTTGGGCGGCCAGGTCGGCAGGCACCGCGCCTTCGTACACGCTGGTCACGGCCAAAATGCCGTCTCGATGCAGGTTCAGTTGCACCGGAAAATTCACCATCTGCCCATCGGCCCCACGCGCCACGATGACCGAGCACTCGGCCTGCAGGGGCAGCATTTTTTCGAGCACGCAGGGCACGTTTTTGAGTTGCCCCCAAGCCGCCGCCAATGCTTCGCGGGTCTTCACGCGAATCTGGCCCTTGCCGTCGTAACCCATGCGCGAGGTTTTCAAAATACCTGGCAGCAAATCGTCGCCCACAGCCGCCAACTGCTCGGCCGTTTCGATCACGGCATGCGGCGCGACCGGCACGCCGCAGCGCACAAAGTGGGCCTTCTCGGCGGCGCGGTCTTGTGCAATCGCGACCGACTCGGAGGCCGGGGCCACCGGGCGGTGTGCACCCAGGGTCATCAAAGCGGGGGCAGGCACGTTTTCAAATTCGGTGGTGATGGCCGCGCAGCGCTGCATCAGCTGGGCCAGGCCCTGCTCGTCCAGATAATCGGTCTGGATGTGGTGGTGGCTCACCCGCCCGGCCGGACTGGCCGCATCGGGGTCGAGCACGGCGGTGAAGTAGCCCATGGCCTGCGCGGCGTGCACGAACATGCGGCCCAGCTGGCCACCGCCCATCACGCCCAAGGTGGCGGGTTGGCCATTGACCATGGAGCCCGGCAAGATGGCGCGGCTCATGCGGCACCCACGGGTGGCAAGGTCATGGCTCGCGCAGCGGCAGTTTGCTCGGCGCGGAAGGCTTCGAGCTTTTGGCGCAGCGTCGCATCGTGGTTGGCCAGCATGGCCACCGCAAACAGGGCGGCATTGGCCGCACCGGCTGCGCCAATGGCAAAGGTGGCCACCGGGACGCCCTTGGGCATTTGAACAATGCTGTGCAGCGAATCCACACCTGACAGCGCCTTGGTCTGCACCGGCACACCCAGCACCGGCACCACGGTTTTGGCCGCGATCATGCCGGGCAAATGGGCCGCGCCGCCCGCACCTGCGATGATGGCCTGCAGGCCGCGCTCGGCCGCGCTCTGTGCATAGGCAAACATATCGTCGGGCATTCTGTGGGCCGAAACCACGCGGGCGTCGTGGGGGATGCCAAACTGTTGGAGAATCTGGACTGCGTGCTGCATGGTGTCCCAGTCGGAGCTGGAACCCATGACGACGCCGATGAGCGCTTGAGTCATTGGGTGCTTTTCGTGATCAATGTCGAATTTTAAGGTTTCACCCGCTTGGGGTCTGGAACACAACCCGGAACACTGCCCGCCATGATGGACGTCACGATACAAAACTTTGAAGCCGAGGTCATCGAGGCCTCCATGACCACGCCTGTGCTGGTGGATTTTTGGGCGCCCTGGTGCGGCCCCTGCAAGTCGCTGGGCCCCATCCTGGAGCGGGTCGAGACCGCCTACGAAGGCCGCTTCAAGCTGGTCAAGATCAACTCCGATGAAGAGCAGCAACTGGCCCAGGCCTTTGGCATCAAAAGCATCCCGACTTGCGTGCTCCTCAAAAACGGTCAGCCGGTCGATGGTTTCATGGGTGCCTTGCCCGAAGGCCAGGTCAAGCAGTTCCTGGACAAACACCTGCCCGCTGCCGAAGAACTGCAGGCCCAAGCCGCCGCCCAAGAAGCCCAAGAGCATTTGCAAGCCGGTGACGCCCAAAGCGCCCGCGCCGCGCTGGAGCAGGCCCTGGCCACCGACCCGGGCAACGACGATGCCCGTTTCGACCTGGTCAAACTGCTGATCGGCCACGGTGAATTGGCCGAAGCCGCCGCCTTGCTGGCCCCGGCCATGGCCCGCATTCCAGTGCCGCTACGCTTTGAGGCCCAAACCCAGTGGCTCAATGCCCTGGAATTCGTGACCAACGACCCGCGCGGCCAATGGGAGCTGGCCCAATTTGACGAACTGATTGGCCAGAACAAGCGCGACTTTGAAACCCGTTTTGCCAAAAGCCGCCTCTTGATCGCCGTGGGCCAGTGGGAAGCGGCCATGGACGAACTGCTGGAAATCATCATGCGCGACAAGAAATGGGACGACGAAGCCCCGCGCAAAACCTTTGTCGCCCTGCTGGAGCTGATGACGCCACCCAAACCCAAAACGCAAGACGCCACCGGCAAATCGGCGGGCGGCATTGAGCTGATGGGCAAAGCGGCTGTGCAGGAAGACCCGCTGCTGGCCATGATCTCCAGCTACCGGCGCAAGCTGAGCATGGCGCTCAACTGAGCACAGCTCAGCCCCCCATCCAAAGCCCGGTCCAGCAGCAGCGATGCAAGCCAACCGGGCTTTTTGACGACCGCGCCGCCAAGCGGCTCAGCGCGTCGCCCCGGCCTGACGCTCGATGTCCATGTGCATGCGCTGCAGCAGCCCGGCCCACATGAGCACCTCGCCCACTACAAACATCGGCCCCACCAACAAGCCCACCAGGTCGTCCACAAAAGCCGGCTTGCGGCCCTCGAAATAGTGGCCGATGAACTGGATCACCCAGCCGATGGCAAACAGGCCCAAGCCCGCCTGCCAGACTGCCAGCCCCAGGGCTTGCGCCAGGGGCGGCACCTCATGTGCGACTGCGATCAGCACGCCATTGACCACCGATGTGGCCACGCCCAGCAACAGATCGCCCCGGCTCAGGTACCACAGGCTGGTGAGGGCCCACATGGCCCAGGCCAGCGTCAGCGTCTGACCGGCCACCACCCAAGCCGGGCCCAGCAGCAAAACGCCGATCGACAGAAAAATCAAGGGAATGCCCACCAAATGGGTGGCGATGTTGCGGCGATCGCGGTGGTAGTGGGCGTACTGCACCATGAGGGCGGTTGCGGGGCGAAAAAGTGTCATCCAACTTCCTTGCTCTGGCGAACAAAACGCCAAATGCAATACTTGTCGTTACAGACATTTACCGGTTTCAGGCCGACAGACGGTCGGTGTCTGTGCTTTGGCGGGCCGATGCGACCTAGAATTTAACCATCACTTTCGAATTCATTTTTGCACCATGCCACGCGCCGAGCCCCTGATCACCCCTGAAGAGCTGCAATGCCTGCTCGGTGGTGCGCCTGCGCGCTCGGACGTGTCCGCCCCTAGCCTGCTGGCACAACTGCCTTCCCTGCATTTTGGCGCTGTACTCTGGCTGGTCAAGGGCATTTTCCTGTATGCCGTGCTCATGAGCCCCGAAGCCGCCAAGCTGGTGGACAGCAGCCGCTACCTGTGGATGCGCGGCAGCCTGGAGTTGCTTTGCCTGGGCGCTTTCTGGGGCGCGTCTTTGCACCCACGCGGCCGCACGGTCGCCTGCGCCAGCATGCTCGTGGCCAGCACCACCTTGCTGCTCGATGCCATGACACTGCTGGCCTTCACCAGCTGATGGCCCAATCCCCAAGCAAAAGGCGCTGCTGGGCAGCGCCTTTTTTGTGCCCGAAAAGCTGGGGGTTCAGGCCATCAGCTTTTTCATGGCCTCTTCGTATTTGGCCGCTGTTTTCTCGATCACCTCACGCGGCAGGCGCGGTGCCGGTGGGGTCTTGTCCCAGGGCTTGCCGTTGATTTGGGCACTTTCCAGCCAGTCTCGCAAAAACTGCTTGTCGTAGCTGGGCGGGTTGGCACCCTCGGCATAACTGTCGGCGGGCCAGTAGCGCGATGAATCGGGCGTGAGCACCTCGTCCATCAGCACCAGGGTGCCGTCGGTGTCCAGGCCAAACTCGAACTTGGTGTCGGCAATGATGATGCCCTTGGCGGCGGCGATGTCTCGCGCGGCTTTGTAGAGCTGGATGCTGATGTCGCGGATGCGGGTAGCCAGGTCGGCGCCGATCATGGCCACGGTTTGCTCGAAGGTGATGTTCTCGTCGTGCTCGCCCACCGCCGCTTTGGCAGCCGGTGTGTAAATGGGTTCAGGCAGGCGGCTGGCATTTTTCAGGCCTGCGGGCAGCTTCACGCCGCACACGGCCTGGTTGTCCTGGTATTCCTTCCAGCCGCTGCCCGCCAGATAACCGCGCACCACCGCCTCGACCGGAATGGGTTTGAGGCGCTTGACCAGCATGGAGCGGCCTTTGACCTGCGGCACCTCTTCGGCGCTCACCACACTCTCGGGGGCTTCGCCCGTCAGGTGGATCGGGCAGATGTTCAGGCCCTTGGGGCCCAATTTGTCAAACCAGAACAGCGCCATTTGCGTGAGCAGCACGCCTTTGCCAGGGATCGGCTCGCCCATGATCACGTCAAACGCGCTGATGCGGTCAGACGCCACCATCAGGATGCGGTCGTCGCCCACCGCGTAGTTGTCACGCACCTTGCCACGCGCCAGCAGGGGCAAGGAAGTCAAGGCCGAAGTGTGGAGTGCAGAGGTCATGGCAAAACAGTCAGGCAACAGCAAAAAAGAAAAAGGCCCGTTGAACAGTCAACGGGCCATTCGGCGTGATTATCGCAGGCTGTGGGTGCGATCAGTGGACCACTTGCGCCAGCTCGCCCCGGGCGTAGCGAGCGGCCACCACCTGCAGGCTGTCGCCCTTGATCTTGGGGCCCTGGCCTTCGCAGCCGAACTCCAGATAACGCTGCTTGCAGATTTGCTTGGCGGCTTCGCGGGCGGGCTTGAGCCATTCGCGGGCATCGAATTTGTCGGGGTTCTCGAACAAGAACTTGCGGCAAGCGGCCGTCATCGCCAGGCGGATGTCGGTGTCGATGTTGATCTTGCGCACGCCGTGCTTGATGGCTTCCTGGATCTCGGCCACGGGCACGCCGTAGGTTTCCTTCATCTTGCCGCCGTACTGGTTGATCAGGGCCAACAGCTCTTGCGGCACGCTGGACGAGCCGTGCATCACCAGGTGGGTGTTGGGAATGCGCTGGTGGATTTCCTTGACGCGGCTGATGGCCAAAATGTCGCCCGTGGGCTTGCGGCTGAATTTGTACGCGCCATGGCTGGTGCCAATCGCAATGGCCAACGCGTCCAGGCCTGTGGCTTTCACGAACTGGGCGGCTTCTTCGGGGTCGGTCAGCATCTGGCTGTGGTCCAGTTTGCCTTCGGCACCAATGCCGTCTTCTTCTCCGGCTTCGCCCGTTTCGAGGTTGCCCAGGCAACCCAATTCACCCTCGACCGACACGCCCAGCTGGTGGGCCATCTCCACCACGCGGCGGGTCACGTCGACGTTGTAGGCAAAGTCGGCCGGGGTCTTGCCGTCTTCGAGCAAAGAGCCGTCCATCATCACGGACGAGAAACCGAGGTTGATCGCGCCTTGGCAAACCGCCGGGCTTTGGCCGTGGTCCTGGTGCATGACCAGCGGAATGTGGGGCCACTGCTCGGTCGCCGCCTGGATCAGGTGCTTGATGAAGGGCTCACCCGCGTATTTGCGCGCACCTGCGCTGGCCTGCAGGATGACCGGAGCGCCAACTTCGTCAGCCGCCATCATGACGGCCTGGACCTGCTCCAGGTTGTTGACGTTGAAAGCTGGAATGCCGTAGCCGTTGACGGCCGCATGGTCCAGCAGCTCGCGCATTGAAACGAGTGCCATGTGAAATTCCCCAAAAGTTAAAAATGCATGCAGCCCGTGTCTGTACCCGGCCTGTAACTGTTCTGGATTTTAAAGGCCACTGGTGTTGGGTACAGATGCTTTGTGGGAGCGCGCCCCTGCGCGCGAAAGGATTCGGCCGCAGAGGCGGCCTCCTGCAAGGCCAGGGTCAAGCCACTTTGCAAATCTTCAGCATATTGGTGCCGCCGGGCGAGCCCATGGGCTCGCCACAGGTGATGGCGTAGACATCGCCCGTGCCCACAATGTTGCGGCTTTTCAGATGTGCTTCCGCTTCGGCCAGGGCCGTGTCGCGGTCGGCGCTGGTGTCCATCAAGAGGGGGCGCACGTTGCGGTACAGCGCCATCTTGCGCTGCGACGTGAGCTTGGTGGTCAGGGCATAGATGGGGATGTGCACCCGGTGACGGCTCATCCACAGGGCCGTGGAGCCCGATTCGGTCATGGCCACGATGGCTTTGGCACCCAGGTGGTGGGCCGTGAACAGCGCGCCCATGGCGATGGACTGGTCGATGCGGCTGAAGGTCTGGCCTTTGAAGTCGGCATCCAGTGCAGGGTCTTCGGCGTTTTCGGCGGCCTCACAGATCTTGGCCATCTCTTCCACCGTCTCAAGCGGGTATTTGCCTGCTGCGGTTTCGGCACTCAGCATGACGGCATCGGTGCCGTCCAGTACCGCGTTGGCCACGTCCGACACCTCGGCGCGGGTGGGCACCGGGTTGGTAATCATGCTTTCCATCATCTGGGTGGCGGTGATGACGACTTTGTCGTGCACCTTGGCCAGCTTGATCATGCGTTTTTGCAGAGCGGGCACCGCCGCGTTGCCCACCTCCACCGCCAGGTCACCCCGCGCGACCATGATGCCGTCGCTGGCGATCAGGATGCTTTCCAGGTGCGGGATGGCCTCGGCGCGTTCGATCTTGGCAATCAGCCCGGGCTTGTGGCCGTATTCGGCACCGGCCACATTGCACAGCTGGCGGGCCATTTCCATGTCGGTGGCGTTTTTCGGGAAGCTCACGGCCACGTAGTCGGCTTTCAGGCTCATGGCGGTTTTGATGTCGTCCATGTCCTTGGCCGTCAGGGCCGGGGCGGTGAGGCCACCGCCTTGTTTGTTGATGCCCTTGTTGTTGGACAGCTCACCGCCCAGCTTGACGGTGGTGTGAACCTGCTCGCCTTTGACGGCCACCACGTTCAAAACGATCAGGCCGTCGTTGAGCAACAGCACATCGCCCGCTTTCACGTCACGCGGCAGCTCTTTGTAATCGAGGCCCACGCCGTGGATGTCGCCCGGCTCGGTGCGCGAGGCGTCCAGCACAAAAGCCTGACCGGACTCGAGCATGACCTTGCCCTCGGCGAACTTGCCCACGCGGATCTTGGGGCCCTGCAGGTCGGCCATGATGGCCACTTCGCGGCCTGCGCGTTTCGAGGCTTCGCGCACCAGTCGGGCGCGGTCCACATGGTCCTGCGCCTTGCCGTGGCTGAAATTGAGCCGGACCACGTTCACCCCGGCGCGGATCATGGCTTCGAGCAGGGCGGGATCGCTGGAAGCAGGGCCTAAGGTGGCAACAATCTTGGTGGCGCGACGGGGCATTCGGACATCTCCATGTAATTTGATTTCAATTCTCACACGAAACGGGTTACATCCCCGGTTCTTTCCGATGGGCCCCACAAGACAAGACAAGACAAGACGCGCGACCCGGGGCATCGGGTTCAGCCCAACAAGGCCGAAGGTATACACCGATTTCTCCCTGCGATGGCTCTGAATTGATCCTTGTCAGCCCATGGAAACGTTCAGGCGACTAAACTTCAGCCTGAGCGATTTAACTTGAAGCGTCATGACCGCATTACACACTCCGACCACGGCCCCCATCTCACCGGACCAGCCTCTGCCGCACCGCAAGACCCTGCGCGAGTGGCTGATCCCCCTGTCCGAACGCAGCACCCTGCGCGCCTTTGTGCTCCTGATCCTGGACTACGCCCTGTTCTTTGCCCTGATTGCCGGCACCATCGCCCTCGAATCCATTTGGCTCAAAGTGGTGTGTGCCCTGGCCGCCGGTTTCGTGATCGGCCGCCTGTTCATCATCGGCCATGACGCCTGCCACCAGAGCCTGACCCCCCACCGCGAACTCAACAAGGTGCTGGGCCGCATCGCGTTTTTGCCCTCGCTGACCCCCTACAGCCTCTGGGACACCGGCCACAACGTGGTGCACCACGGCTACACCAACCTCAAAGGCGTGGACTTCGTCTGGACCCCGCTGACGGCGGCTGAATTTGAAGCCCTGAGCCCCATGCAAAAACTGCTGGAGCGTGCCTACCGCAGCGGCTGGGCGCCTGGCCTGTATTACATGATCGAGATCTGGTGGAAGCGCGAGTTCTTCCCCAACAAGACCCACATGCCCACCCGCCGCCCCATCTTTTTCAAGGACAGCCTGCTGGTGACCTTGTTTGGTGCGTTCTGGATCGCCACCATCGCCGCTGCGGCCGTCTATACCGGACAGTCGGTCTGGCTCTCGCTGTTGCTGGGTTTTGTGGTGCCCTTCTTCTTCTGGAACAGCATGATCGGCTTTGTGGTCTATGTGCACCACACCCATGTGAAAGTGTCCTGGCACGACAACAAGGCTGCCTGGACCAAGGCCGCGCCCTTCGTGTCGACCACCGTGCACCTGACATTCCCCTTCAAGATCGGCGCACTGATGCACCACATCATGGAGCACACCGCCCACCACGTGGACATGAGCATCCCGCTGTACCGCCTGAAGCAAGCGCAGGCCAAGCTCGAAGAAATGCTGCCCGGCCGCATCATCGTCCAGCCCTTCTCCTGGAAGTGGTACTTTGAAACCGCCAAAAACTGCAAGCTGTACGACTTCAGCCGCGAATGCTGGACCGATTTCAAAGGCACGATGACCAGCCCGGTGCGCGGCAACCTGCCCCCTGCTGCGCAGGCCTGATCGGGCCTTGGCCCGAACCAACAAAAAACCCCGCATGGCGGGGTTTTTTGTTGTGGGAGATCAGCTGACCTCCATGTGGGAGGTCGCCCCTGCGGCCGAATGAATGCTGTGGCTCCGGCCAGCATTCGCGAGCAGGGGCTCGCGCCCACAAGGGGAAAAGCCGATCAGCCTGCGGCGCGTTTGGCCAGAATTTCGAAAGCAGGCAAGGTCTTGCCCTCCAGAATCTCCAGGAACGCGCCACCGCCTGTGGAGATGTAGCCCACCTGTTTTTCAATGCCGTATTTGGCAATCGCCGCCAGCGTGTCACCGCCGCCTGCGATGCTGAAGGCGCTGGACGCGGCAATCGCCTGGGCAATGACCTGGGTGCCATGGGCAAACTGATCAAACTCGAACACCCCCACCGGGCCGTTCCAGACAATGGTGCCCGCCGCCTTGAGCTGTGCCGCCAGCTTGGCCGCCGTCTCGGGGCCAATGTCCAAAATCATGTCGTCGTCGGCCACATCGGTAGCTTTCTTCACGGTGGCCACCGCATCGGCGGCAAAGGTCTTGGCCACTACCACATCGGTCGGGATCGGCACTTCAGCGCCACGGGCCTTCATGGCCTCGATCACCGCTTTGGCTTCGCCCACCAGGTCGGCTTCGGCCAGGCTCTTGCCGATCTTCAGGCCCGCCGCCAGCATGAAGGTGTTGGCGATGCCGCCACCCACGATCAGCTGGTCCACGTTTTGCGACAGGCTTTTGAGGATGGTCAGTTTGGTGGACACCTTGGAGCCCGCCACGATGGCCGCCAGCGGTCGCTTCGGGTTGGCCAGAGCCTTGCCAATCGCGTCGATCTCGGCCGCCAGCAATGGGCCTGCGCAAGCGATGGGGGCGAATTGGGCGATGCCGTAGGTCGTGCCTTCGGCGCGGTGGGCGGTGCCAAAGGCGTCGTTCACATAGATGTCACAGAGCCGGGCCATCTTGCGGGCCAGCTCTTCGTTGTTTTTCTTCTCGCCCTTGTTGACGCGGCAGTTTTCGAGCAGCACGACCTGGCCGGGGGCCACAGCGACACCGTCCACCCATTTGGCGACCAAAGGCACTTCACGGCCCAGCAACTCGCCCAGGCGCTTGGCCACCGGGGCCAACGAATCTTCGGACTTGAACTCGCCTTCGGTGGGGCGGCCAAGGTGGCTGGTCACCATCACAGCCGCTCCGGCGTCCAGCGCCATCTGGATGCAGGGCACGCTGGCGCGGATGCGGGTGTCTTCGGTGATGCTGCCGTCATCGGCTTGCGGCACATTCAGGTCGGCGCGGATGAAAACACGTTGGCCAGCAGCCTTGCCGCTGGCGCACAGATCAGAAAAACGGATGACGTTCATGGAAAGACTTGTCCTGTATCGGGAAATTGGGCTTGATTTTAAAAGCACTGGCAAGGCACACATTCGCGAGCGGGGGCTCGCTCCCACCCAAACCAGGCGTGGCCATGACTTTGTGGGAGGCTGCCCCTGCGGCCGAATGCCTGCTGAGCCTTTGCACCCATTCGCGAGCGGGGGCTCGCTCCTGCGGGACAAGGTCCTGCTTACCAGCCCAAGCCGAGGTGCAAAGGCAAATACACCGCCATGCCCCCCAAGATGGTGATCAGCACATCGCGCCGCCAAAAGTAAGCGGCGGCCCCCGCCACGGCGGCGTACAGGCGGGCGTCTTGCCAGGTGCTGACCAGCTCTCCCTGCACGGTGATGATTTCGGGAATGACCACCGCCGACAGGGCCGCGATCGGTGCGTATTGCAAGCCGCGCTGCGCCCAATGGGGCAAGTGCCAGGACTTGCTGGAGATGAAAAAGAAACTGCGCGTCAGCACTGTGACGAACGCCAAGCCGACGATCACCGCCAAAGACCACAGATCGGTAGCGTTCATGCGGCCACCTTGGGTGCGGGTCGGAATTTTTCGACCGTGAGGCACAGAATCACCGCCACGGCAATCGCGACCACGATGTTGAGTTTGAGCGGCAAGTGATAAGCCACCACAGCGGCCACGCCTGCGACAGCGGCCGACAGCATGCGCATGCGCGAGCTGGCCAGCGAACACTGGATGCCCAGCAGGCACAAAATGCCCGCAAAGCCCAAGCCCCATTCGGGCGGGATCAGGTTGGCCAGGCCCACGCCCAGCAAACTGGCCACGATCCAGCTGGTCCAGTTGAGGAAATAGTTGCCCGCCAGATAGGCTTCTTGCCCGGTGCGCTCGTCGTCGGTATTGGCAGGGTGCGGGTAATGCCGGGTGAACAGCACATAGGTGATGTCGGCGGTGAAATAGCCGTGGCACATGCGCTGCCAGCGCGGCAAGTGCATCAGATACGGGCGCAGGTGCAGGCTGAACACCACAAAGCGCAAGTTCACACAAAAGCCGGTCGCCAAAATCACCCAGGCCGGGGCCCCGGCCACCAAGAGCGGAATGGCGGCCAGCTGCGAGCTGCCTGCGAACACCAGCATCGTCATGGCCACGGCCTCGAACACGCTCATGCCCGACTTGACCATGGCCACCCCGGTCATCAAGCCCCAAGCGGCGATACCGGGCGCTTGCGGCGCCAGGTCACGCAGGCCTTGCCAGTACTCGGTGCGGCGGTAAAGCGTGGGCCGGAAAAACATCAGGCCACCAATCGCTGACCCGGCTGCAAGGGGCAACCGCGCAAAAAGTCGGCCGCGCTCAGGCGTTTGCCGCCGGGGCGCTGCAGTTGCATCAGGCACAGCTGGCCTTCGCCGCAGGCCACACGCACGCCCGACGCATCGGCGCTGAGCACGGTGCCCGGCTGGGCCGTCTTTGGGGCCGCCTCGGCCACGGCTTGCCAGATTTTCAAGGTTTCCACACCGGAGGCGGTCGCCAGCGGCACGGTCATGCCCGGAAACGGGTCAAAGGCCCGGATGCGCCGCGCCAGCACTTCGGCGCTCAAAGCCCAATCGAGCGCAGCTTCGGCTTTGTCGATCTTGTGCGCGTAGTTCACACCTTCCAGGGGCTGCGGCTGACGGGGCAAGCTGTCCAAACTGGCCAGCGCCTGCACGATGGCTTGCCCGCCCAAAACGGCCAGGCGGTCATGCAGCACGGCGGTGGTGTCGGTGGGCGCTATGGCGCAAGGCAAGACCAGCAACATGTCGCCCGTGTCCAGGCCCGCATCCATCTGCATGATGGTGATGCCGGTTTGTGCGTCGCCCGCCTCGATGGCGCGGTGAATCGGCGCCGCGCCGCGCCAGCGCGGCAACAAAGAGGCATGGATGTTCAGGCAACCCTTGGGGGGCAAGTCCAGCACCCATTGGGGCAGGATCAGGCCGTAAGCCGCCACGATCATGGCGTCAGCCTTGGCGTCCAGCAGGGTCTGGCGGGCTGCGGCGGCGTCTTCGGGGTATTTGCCGTCCAGGCGCAGGCTGCGCGGCTGGGCGACGGGCACATGGTGGTCCAAAGCCCATTGCTTGACGGGCGAAGGCTGCAGTTTCATGCCGCGCCCGGCCGGGCGGTCGGGCTGGGTCAACACCAGCACGATCTCATGGCCTGCCGCGTGCAGGGCGGCCAGGGCCACCTGGGCAAATTCGGGCGTGCCCGCAAAAATCAAACGCATGAACGGTTCTTCAACGAGGTCAGCGCCCGGCTTTTTGGGCTTTGACCATCTTGGTCTTGATGCGGCCTTGCTTGAGCGGCGAGAGGTATTCCACAAACACCTTGCCCATGAGGTGGTCGAGTTCGTGCTGGATGCAAATGGCCAGCATGCCCTCGGCCTCGATGGTGCGACTTTGGCCATCGCGGTCCAAGGCCGTCACTTTGACTTTCGTGGCGCGTTCCACGCCGTCGTAGATACCGGGCACCGACAGGCAACCCTCTTCGCCCTTGACGCGCTCGTCGTTCATCCAGGTGATCTCGGGGTTGATCAGCACCATGGGCTGGTTGCGCTCTTCAGACGTGTCGATCACCACCAGACGCTCGTGCACATCGATCTGTGTGGCCGCCAGGCCAATGCCGCCCGCTTCGTACATGGTCTCCAGCATGTCGTCGATCAGGGCGTGCACGCGGGCATCCACCGCCTGCACGGGCTTGGCCACCTTGTGCAGGCGGGGGTCGGGGTAGCAAAGGATGGGGAGCAGGGCCATGGCATCAACACGGAAAGGAAATCAGGGGTCTATTGTCCCTAATTTCCGAAGCGCCTGCCGGGGGCAGGGCGCATCTTGGGGGGACGGGCGTCTTCAGCGCCCCAGTGAACACGCAGCAAACAGGTCCAACTCGGGTTTGGCCAAACGGGTGCTGACCTGGCTCAGGCTCAACATCGAGTGGAACAGGTGGTCGTGCGACAAGGCCTTGGCGCTCTGCGCTTGCAGGCAATCCATGCGCCAATTGCGCTCACGCTGCAGCGGTTTGGACAGCCACACCAGCATCGGCACATGGATCTGTTCTTTGGGTGCCAGGCTGTAAGGCATGCCATGCAGGTACAGGCCTTTTTCGCCCAAGGACTCGCCATGGTCCGACACATAGATCAGCGCAGTAGGGCGCGACTGGGCCTGCAGCCACTTCACCGTTTTGGCAATGAAATGGTCGGTGTAAAGAATGGAGTTGTCGTAGGCGTTGACGATGTGCTCAGGCGGGCAGTTTTGCAGCGCATGGCTGTTGCACTCGGGCTGGAAGGACTTCATCGCTGCGGGCGAACGCTTGTAATAAGCCGGCCCGTGGCTGCCCATCTGGTGCATCACCACCACGGTGCCTTTGGCCCGTTTGGCCGGATCCAATGCCGCCAGCTGCTGGGGCAGTTCGTGCAGCATCACCTCGTCCAGACACTCACCGTCTTTGCAAAACTCGGGCACTTTCAGTGCCGTGGTCGCCACATTCGGCACCCGGTCGCACACGCCTTTGCAGCCCGACTGGTTGTCCAGCCACAACACCGCCAAACCGGCACGCTGCAGCACATCCAGCACGCTCTCATAACGGGCTTGGGTGTCTTCGTAGGCCGCTTTGCCCAGATGGGAAAACATGCACGGCACCGACGCCTGGGTGCTGGTGCCGCAGGATTTCACGTCCGAAAAATAGACCAAGTCGCCTTGCGCCTGAATTTGGCGCAACTGCGGGGTGGTGTCGCGGGCATAACCGCCCAAACCAAAATTGGCGGCCCGGGCCGTCTCGCCCAAAATCACCACCACCAGCGGTGCCGAGGCCTCGCTGGCCGGGGCCAAGCGCAAGCTCGCGTCTTCGCCGATGACCTGCAGCGGCTGAGCCGCCACGGTCGCCTGCCCCACGGCCAGGCGGGTCATGCCGTAAACACTGTTGAACGGGTTGATCATGTAGCGCAACTGCTTGTGGTTGCGCGTGAGCGAGGCGATGTCCTGAAACGACATCCAGAAGAGCCCCAGCGCCACCAAAAAAGCCAGCAAGGCCACGCCCAGCTGACGCAGCAGCAGCGGCTTGGCCGACACCGCGCGAACAGGCTGACGCCAGAGCCACACCCCCGGCAGCACCACGCCGATGAGGACCGCCGCGAGCATGGGCCAGGACAGCAGATCGCGCACCTCACGCACATCGGTCTGCGCCACGTTGGCCAACATGCTCGAATCGATGACCACGCCATAGGTCAACATGAAGTAACTGCTGGACGTGACCGTCAGCAGCATGGCCAGGCCCGCAGGCTTGAGCCAGCGAGGCCAAACCCACAGGCACAAAAACCAGACCAGCAACGCCAACAAAATCAGCCACAGGCTGCCCATGGTGGCCAGCGCACCCCAGCCATGGGTTTCCGGCAATTTCCAGATGGCCATCCAGAACGGCAAATTGCCGATGGTCGCCAGCCAGAGGGCCAAAACCGCCAGCAAACGGGTGGGGTGCCAGGCGGTGCGCTCAGAAAGAAGCTTCATGCAGTGGGCATTTCAAGATATAAACGGGCTCGATTCTAGACAGGGCACCTGAGCCCCTGCTGAAGCAAGCCCTACAGCGCTTGCAGGTGAACGCAGGCATGCGACAGCGAGGTCCTCAGCGCGGATTCATCCAGGGTCTGTTTAATCTCACCCATCGCCTCCGCCCCGAAAGTCGTATGCCCCGTCTTGATACCCACCCACTGCCCATGCGTGAAGACTCGCCCTTCAGACAACTGGGTTTGTTCACAGGTTTGGCGTTGCTGGCTCTGCTGGCTTGGGATGTGTCGGGTCTGGACTTGCGTGTGATGCACTGGATCGCCCGCCCCGAGGGCTTCGCCCTTCGCCACAACTGGTGGATGGAGCACCTGCTGCATGACCAGCTGCGGCGTGCAGCAGTCCTGTTCTATCTGAGCGTATTGGCGATGGTGTGGCTGCCCGTGGGGCAATTCAAGGACTTGAGCAAGCTCCAAAGACTCGAAATCGGGGTGGGCATCACCTTGGGACTGGGGCTGATCAATGTCCTCAAACGCTACAGCCTGACCAGCTGCCCCTGGGACCTGAGTGCTTTTGGAGGTGTGGGCACCTATGTCTCACATTGGCAATGGGGCCTGAGCGATGGCGGATCGGGGCATTGCTTTCCCGGCGGACATGCCTCTTCGGCTTTCGCCTTTGCAGCCCTCAGCTTGCCCTGGCTTGTCTCTGACTCTGATCGGGATCGACAATGGGGCACACGGATTTTGTGGGGTGTCATGTTGCTGGGTGGCGCTTTGGGCGCAGTGCAGACCCTGCGCGGTGCCCATTACCCCAGCCACACGCTGTGGACCGGCTTCATGTGTTGGAGCGTGGCTGTCATCAACCACCTCGGCTTCGGCTACTGGCGGCGCAAGACCCTGATGAGTCCCCCTGCCCCCGTCACTTGAGACCAACAACCCACGCTTGGCGGACTCGCTGGTTTGAACCACAATGCCTCCACAGACAGCCTGCAGGCTGCTCAGGGAGACAAAATGGTGAACACCCGCGAAGAGTTGGCCGGCTGGCTGCGTCTGGCGCTCACACCCGGCGTTGGGTCCGATGCCGCCAGGCGACTGCTGGCCGCTTTGGGGCCGCCGGACGCCATTTTTGAACAAGGCGAATCGGCTTTTCGCCAAGTCGTATCCGCCCTGCAAGCCAAGGCCTTGTGCGACGCGCCGCCGGGTTGGCACGAACTGACCGATGCAACCTGGCAGTGGCTACACGACTCGCCAGACCCCGCAGTCTCGCGGGCCATCGTCACCCTGGGCGATACCGACTACCCCGTCACCTTGCTCGACATCCCCGACCCGCCCCTGATGCTGTATGCCCTGGGCCAGACCGCACAACTGCAGAGACTGCAGGCCGAACAAGCGCTGGCCATGGTGGGCAGCCGCAACCCCACACCCCAAGGTGCGGCCAACGCCCGCGATTTTTCGCGGAGCCTGGCCGCCAGTGGCCTGACCATCGTGTCAGGACTGGCGCTGGGCGTGGACGGTGCGGCCCACGAAGGCGCCTTGCTCGGCGCCGCATCAGACAAGCTGGCCACCATCGCCATCGTGGGCACGGGCCTGGACCGGGTCTACCCGCGCCAGCACCGCGAGCTGGCGCACCAGATCGCCCTGCGCGGCCTGATCCTCAGCGAATACCCATTGGGCACGCCACCGCTGGCACCCAACTTTCCGCGCCGCAACCGGCTGATCTCGGGCTTGTCGCAAGCCACGCTGGTGGTCGAAGCCGCCTTGCAATCGGGCTCGCTCATCACCGCCAAACAAGCGCTGGAGCAAGGCCGTGACGTGATGGCCATCCCCGGCTCGATCCACTCGGCCCAATCCAAGGGCTGCCATTTGCTGATCAAACAAGGGGCCAAACTGGTGGAGTCCGCCCAAGACGTGCTGGAAGAACTGCGCCTGCCCGATCCGTTTGCGCAACGTTCACTCGCGCTGGAGGATTCACCCAGCCACGATGACGCGGTCAGCAACGAACCACCCGAGGATGCCTTGCTGCACGCCATGGGCCACGACCCAGTGAGCCTGGACGCGCTGCAAGCGCGCTGCGGCTGGAGCACCGCACAACTCCAGGCGCAACTGCTGGAACTGGAGCTGATGGGACAGGTCGGGCGCTTGCCGGGGGGCTTGTTTCAGCGGATTGGGACAGGGTGAGGGGTGCGTGACCCAGCACTTCATACGGGGCCATGCCTTGTGCCTCCGTCTGCGATGGATACCCGCATTCGCGGGTATGACAGACAAACGGGCGAGGTTGATAGTCCACTTTTGTCGCCCCCGACTTGATCGGGGGTCCATGTCTCGCGCCTCCGGCTGCCATGGATACCCGCCTGAGCGGGCATGACGGACAGCAGCGCGAGGATGAAAAGTCCTGCCTGGCCTGACGGACTCAGACCACCGCGCCCGAGTTCTCGTCGCTGGGGTCGTTGTCTTTCTTGATCGGCTTGATCAGGTCTTCGCGCTGGATGCCCAGCCACATGGCGATGGCGGCGGCCACGAACACCGACGAGTAAATGCCAAAGCAGATGCCAATCGTCAGCGCCATGGCGAAGTAGTGCAAGGTCTCGCCACCGAAAAGCAACATGGACAAGACCATGATCTGGGTCGAGCCGTGGGTGATGATGGTGCGGCTGATGGTCGAGGTGATCGCGTTGTCGATGATCTCCACCGTGTTCATCTTGCGGTAGCGGCGGAAGTTCTCGCGAATCCGGTCAAAAATCACCACCGATTCGTTCACCGAGTAACCCAGCACCGCCAGCACAGCTGCCAACACCGCCAAGGAAAACTCCCACTGGAAGAAGGCGAAAAAGCCCAGGATGATGATCACGTCGTGCAAGTTGGCGATGATGGCCGACACGGCGAACTTCCACTCAAAGCGGATCGCCAGATAAATCATGATGCCAATCACCACAAAGGCCAAAGCTTTGAGGCCGTCTTCGGCCAGCTCGTCGCCCACCTGCGGGCCCACAAACTCGGTGCGGCGCAAAGTCACATCAGGGTCATTGGCTTTCAGGGCTGTCAGCACCTTCTCACTTTGCTGGGCCGAGCTCACGCCTTTTTGCGCGGGCAGGCGGATCATCACATCACGTGCCGAACCGAAGTTCTGCACCTGCACCTCGGCAAAACCGAGCGTGGCCACCGTGCCGCGCACTTTTTGCAGGTCAGCGGGCTGGCTGTAGCTCACTTCCATCAAGGTGCCGCCCGTGAACTCCACCGACAGGTGCAGGCCACGGCTGAACAGGAAAAAGACCGCCAAGGCAAACGTCAAGAAGGAAATCGCGTTGAAAACCAACGCGTGCTTCATGAACGGAATGTCTTTTCTGATTTTGAACAATTCCATGGTCTTATCCCCTTAGTCGGCTTTCACCGCAGAGCCGCCTTCAGGCCGCCACACCGTACCGATCGACACCGATTTGAGCTTCTTCTTGCCGCCGTACCAGAGGTTGACCAGGCCACGCGAGAAGAACACCGCCGAGAACATGCTCGTCAAGATGCCGATGCAGTGCACCACCGCAAAACCACGCACCGGGCCGGAACCAAAGGCCAGCAGGGCCACGCCCGCGATCAAGGTGGTGATGTTGGAGTCAAAAATCGTGGCCCAGGCGCGGTCATAACCGGCGTGGATGGCGGCCTGTGGGCTGACGCCGTTGCGCAGCTCTTCACGCACCCGCTCGTTGATCAGCACGTTCGAGTCAATCGCCATACCCAGCGCCAGCGCCATCGCGGCCATGCCGGGCAGGGTCAAGGTCGCCTGCAACATCGACAGGATGGCCACCAGGAACAGCAGGTTCACGCCCAGCGCGATGCCCGAGAACAAACCGAACATGGCGTAATAAACCACCATGAAGGCCACGATCACCAGGAAACCCCAGGTCACGCTGTTGAAGCCCTTGGCGATGTTCTCGGCACCCAGGCTCGGGCCGATGGTGCGCTCTTCAATGATCTCCATCGGCGCGGCCAGCGAGCCCGCACGCAGCAGCAGCGCGGTGTCGTTGGCCTCTGCGGTGGTCATGCGACCGGAAATCTGCACCCGCCCGCCGCCGATTTCGGCGCGGATCACAGGCGCAGTCACCACTTCGCCCTTGCCCTTTTCGAACAAGATGATGGCCATGCGCTTGCCCACGTTGTCGCGCGTCACGTCCTTGAAGATGCGGGCGCCCTTGGCGTCCAGCGTCAGGTTGACCACGGGTTCCTGCGTCTGGCCGTCAAAGCCCGGCTGGGCGTCGGTCAGGTTGTCGCCCGTGAGCACCACTTGTTTCTTGACGATCAAGGGGCGGCCATCGCGCTCCAGATAACGCTCAGCACCAAACGGGACAATGCCACCCGCTTGCTCGGCGGCTCGCGCTTCGGTGCTCTCGTCGACCATGCGCACTTCCAGCGTAGCGGTGCGGCCCAGAATATCCTTGGCCTTGGCTGTGTCCTGCACGCCGGGCAACTGCACCACGATGCGGTCCAGACCCTGCTGCTGGATCACCGGCTCGGCCACGCCCAGCTCATTGATCCGGTTGTGCAGCGTGGTGATGTTTTGTTTCAGAGCCTGCTCTTGCACTTTGCGGGCGGCTTCGGGCTTGATGCTGGCGGTCAGGCGGAACTCGCTGCCATCAGCCGCTTCCTGGTTTTGCAAATCGGCGAACTGCTCAGACAAGACACGCTTGGCCGCTTGCAGTTGCTGCGCATCGCGCAGGCGGATTTCAATGGTCTGGCCATTGCGGCTGATGCCGCCATGGCGCACGTCTTTCTCGCGCAGCAAGCTGCGCAGGTCGCCCGTGATGGACTCGACTTTTTGCGTCAACGCCGCCTGCATGTCCACTTGCAGCATGAAGTGCACGCCGCCGCGCAGGTCCAGACCCAAGTACATGGGCGAGGCGTGCAGGGCAGTCAGCCAAGCCGGGGAGCGGGAAACCAGATTCAGCGCGACCACAAATTGCGGGTCAGCCGCGTCGACAATCAGCGATTTTTGAATGGCGTCCTTGGCCTTCAGCTGCTCGTCAGTGCTCTGGAAACGGGCTCGGATCGAGGTCCCGTCCAAGGCCACGGTTTGGGGCGTGATGGCTGCGGCCTTGAGCGCGTCTTCAACCTTTTGCAGCGTCGAAGTATCCACCTTGATGGTGGCCTTGGCCGAAGACACCTGCACAGCAGGGGCCTCGCCATAAAAGTTGGGCAGGGTGTAGACCACGCCCAGCAACATGGCGATCACGATGATCGCGTATTTCCAGACCGGGTAACGGTTCATAGTGACTCGCGTGCAGGATGAAAAACCGGGGCCGACCAAGGCCGCGCCCCATGGAGAAAACGCGTGTGAATTACTTCAGGGTGCCTTTGGGCAGCACCTGGACCACGGCGCTGCGCTGCAACTGGACTTCCACACCTGTGGCCAGCTCCACGCCAATGTAGGCGTCACCGATCTTGCTGACCTTGCCCAACAAACCACCTGCCGTGACCACTTCGTCGCCTTTGGCCAACGCGTCGATCATGGCGCGGTGCTCTTTCTGCTTTTTCATCTGGGGACGGATCATGACGAAATACAGGACCGCGAACATCAGCAGCAAAGGCAGCATGCTCATCAAGGTGGACTGCATGTCGCCCCCTGCGGCAGCGGCTGGAGCAGTTTGGGCAAAAGCGGAAGAAATGAACATGGAAACTCCAAAAAAGCAAATTCGGGTTTTATCGGGGCCGATCGGGCGGCCCGCGAACGAAGCCGCCATTGTATGCGGCGCTATGATGCCCACTGAAAGCCTTTTTCCCCCACGGTCAGTGCCCCAAACCCGTGCTGCTGCACCGTGCAAACCCTGAGCCGAAAGGCCCGAAACAGCCCCGAGGAGCGACCATGCACCCTGCCAGCGGACATGACCACCACCACGATCATGAACACAGCACCCTGGGCGAAATGGATGTGCGCGTGCGTGCCCTGGAAACCCTGCTGACGCAAAAAGGCTACCTCGACCCCGCCGCCGTCGACCGCATCATCGAAACCTACGAGGTGCATGTGGGCCCGCACAACGGCGCCAAAGTGGTGGCCCGCGCCTGGGCCGACCCGGCTTTTCGGGACTGGCTGCTGCAAGACGCCACCGCCGCCATCGCCTCGATGGACTACACGGGCCGCCAAGGCGAGCACATGGTGGCCGTGCCCAACACGCCAGACACCCACAACATGGTGGTCTGCACCCTGTGCAGCTGCTACCCCTGGCCCGTGCTGGGCTTGCCTCCGGTCTGGTACAAAAGCGCGGCTTACCGCTCGCGCGCCGTAATCGAGCCGCGTGCCGTGCTGGCCGACTTCGGGCTCTCGCTGCCCCAGAACAAAAACATCCGCGTCTGGGACTCCACCGCCGAAGTGCGCTACCTGGTGCTGCCCGAGCGCCCCGCAGGCACCGAGGGCTGGAGCCAGGCGCAACTGGCGCAACTGGTCACCCGCGATTCGATGATCGGCACCGGACTGCCCCTGAACCCTGAATCGACACCCAAGGAGGCCCCATGAACGGCGTGCACGACATGGGTGGCCAACAAGGCTACGGCCCGGTTCGCATCGAAGCCAACGAGCCGCTGTTTCATGGCGAATGGGAGCGCCGCGCATTGGGCGTGACGGTGGCCATGGGGGCCAGCGGCCTGTGGAACATCGACCTGGCCCGCTCGGCCCGCGAATCCCTGCCCCCGCTCGACTACGTGCAAGGCCCTTACTACGCCATCTGGACCCAAGCCCTGCAAAACATGCTGATCGAGCGCGGCCTGATCACCGCCGAAGAACTGGCCCAAGGCCAGCCCCTCACGCCCCCCGTGCCGGGCGTGCGGGTCCTGAAAGCCGCAGACGTGGACGCGGCACTGGCCAAAGGCAGCCCGGCCGACCGGCCCAGCACGCAAGCGCCGCGCTTTGCGGTGGGCCAGCGCGTGCGCGCTCTCAACCTCAACCCCCAAGGCCACACCCGGCTGCCCCGCTACGTGCGCGGCCATGTGGGCACCGTGGTGCTGCACCACGGCAGCCATGTCTTGCCCGACCGGCATGTGAGCCGGATGCTGCCGCCCTTTGACGGCACGGCCGAGCACCTTTACACCGTCGTGTTTGACGGCACCGAGCTGTGGGGCCCGCAAGCCGAGGCAGGGCACCAGGTGAGCGTGGACGCCTGGGAGTCTTATCTGGAAGCGGTGTCCGAATGACCACCTTGAACGATCTGGCCCAAGCCTGTGGCGACGGCTTTCCCATGCCCCCCACGGCCAACAACGGCGCGGTGTTTGAAGCCCCCTGGCAGGCCCACGCTTTTGCCATGACCTTGCAGCTGCACGAAAAAGGCGTCTTCACCTGGCCGCAGTGGGCCGATGCCCTGACGCGCGAAATCCGTGCAGGCCAAGCGCGCGGCGAAGCCGACGACGGCAGCCTGTATTACACCCACTGGCTCAATGCGCTGGAGCAGCTGGTGATCGAGCGCCAACTGGGCACACCCGATGAAATCCATGAACTGGAACACGCGTGGGAAGCGGCCGCCGAACGCACCCCGCACGGCCAGCCCATCGTGCTGAACGCCGAAGAAAGAGGCTCCGTTTGAACCTGCGTTTGTGGGCCATGCTGGCCTTGATGGGCAGCCTGGTGTCGTTGGCGGTCGGCACCTCGTTTGCCAAAAGCCTGTTCCCGGCCTTGGGCGCCGAAGGCACCACCGCTTACCGGCTGGTCTTTGCCATGCTGATGCTGATGGCGGTGTTCAGACCCTGGCGTCGCCGATGGGTCTGGGCCGATGCGCTGCCCCTGGGCCTGTACGGCGTCACGCTCGGCGTGATGAACCTGCTGTTCTACAGCGCCATCAAGACCATCCCCTTTGGCGTGGCCATCGCCATCGAATTCACCGGGCCGCTGGCCGTGGCTATCTGGACCTCCAAAAAAGCCAGCGACTGGCTGTGGGTGACGCTGGCAGTGGTGGGCCTGGCTTTGTTGCTGCCGCTGCCGGGGGGCGACGCGGCCACAGCACTGGACCCGATGGGCGTGTTCTTCGCATTCACCGCGGGCGTTTGCTGGGCGCTGTACATCGTGTTCGGTCAACGCGTGGCGCTGCGTTACGGCGGCATGGCCACGCCCATGGGCATGCTCGCTGCCGCTTTGGTGGTGGCACCGATTGGTGTGGCGCATGCCGGCAGCGCCTTGCTCAACCCGCAGTGGCTGCTGGCCGGTTTGGCCGTGGCACTGCTGTCGAGTGCCATCCCTTATGCACTGGAAATGTTTGCGCTGAACCACCTGCCCAAAAACACCTTCAGCATCTTGCTGAGCCTGGAGCCGGCAGTGGGTGCCTTGGCAGGGTGGCTGGTGCTGGCTGAGCACTTGACCCTGTTTCAGGGGCTGGCCATTGCCATGGTGATGGCCGCTTCCATGGGCACCGCTTGGACGGCGGGTCGCGCTTCGGCAGACCTTCGCGAGCAGGGGCTCGCTCCCACAAAATAAACAGCCATTCGCGAGCAGGGGCTCGCTCCCACAGGGATGGAGGGTTTATTGGGGCTTGGACTCTTCTGCCTTGGGTTCAGGCCTGGTTTCCGACTTGGCATCGGGCTTGGCTTCAGACTTGCCCTCTGACTTGGTCTCGGCCTGGGGATCACGTTTGAGCTTTTCCAGCTGCTTGAGCAACCAGCTGCGTTTTTCGAGGCGCTCTTGCTCCAGGCGCTCGATTTCCTGCAGACGCCTAGCGCGTTCGGCCTCGGCCTTTTCCTTGCGCTCGCGGACCTGGGCGGCCAAGGCCTCTTGCGCCAACTGCTCTTCGCGCAAACGCGCCTCTTCTTGTGCTTTGGCTTTCGCCTCTTCTTCGGCCAACAGTCGGGCCTGCCGGGCTTGTTCCTGCTTTTGGCGGGCCGCTTTGGCCGCAGCGGTTTCGCGCACGCCCGTGCCCCAAGGCTGCTCATCCAGCTGTCGCCGGATCGCGGCCTCAGCAGAAATCGGCACGGCCTTGCCTTTTTCAGTGACCGAGAAATAGCCCTCACAGCGTGTCTTCAAGCCGCCGGGCAAGGTGCAGGCAAAGCCTTGGGGGTTTTGATCGCCCCAGGCTTTTTTCTGGGCCACGAATTCATCACAACGGGTCAAGGCCCGCTGGATCTTCCAGTCCTCGGGGCTGCTCTCCTTGGCCGTCGTGTCAAACCACTCGTAACGCACCCGGTCCAGCTGCAAAGCGGTGCGCACGCATTGCGCCTTGGCGGGGCCCATGGCCGCGAAAGCATTGCGCCAGGCGGCTTGCAGCGCCGCATGGTCTGACACCACCACAAAGCGGGTGCTGCCCTGGGTGGGGCAGGCATTCACGGCCTCGGCGTTGCCGCGCTTGAACTTGCCGCGCCAGCTGACCACGACCGACTCGACATCCTGCGGCGTGATGTCGATGCGGGTCTCGAAGTAGGGTGCACGCACCTCCCGCTCCAGCGTCGCCTGGCCTTGGACCGAAATTTCGAGGTTACAAACCTGTTCGGCGTTTTGCACACGTGCGGCCACCACCACCGTATTGGGCTGCTCCGCCAACAGCTGGTATTGCCCGGCCTGTGCCGAAACAGCCAGCGCCAGCCCCCCGCACCAACGGGTGATCAGACGGCCCGTGTTCAGGGCGAGTGCGCGGATGGAATGGGATTGCATGACTGAAAGTAATCGACCCCAGGCGGCGATTCTTGAGCCCGGCTCACTGGCCTGTGAACACGGCTGGGCGCCGTTCGGCAAAGGCCGCCCGTCCTTCGGCAAAGTCCGCGCTGCGGCTGGTCATGTGCTCGCGCTCACGCAGGCGGTGCTCGTCCATCTGCCCGGCGGCTATTTCGTTCAGGGACTTTTTGGTCTCCTGCACAGCCAAAGGCGCCAACTTCAGGACATCGTCCACCAATTGCGCCAGCACAGCGTCCCACGCTGTTGAATCCACCAGCGCTTCAAAAAGCCCCATCGCATGGAGCTGCTCGGCCGTGAAAGGTCGCGCTGTCAAAAAAGCCCGTTTGGCACCCGCCACCCCGAAACGGCTGACATAACGCTGCAAACCGCTGGGGTAGTAATGCAGGCCCAGCGCCGTGGCGGGCATGCGCCACTCGATGCCTTGCAGGCCGATGCGCAGGTCACACGCCAGCACCACATCGGTCGCGCCGCCGTACACGCTGCCGTTGAGGGCGCAAATGGTGACGGGCCGCAGCCGCGCCAGCGTGTCCGGAATCTCCTCAAAGAAGGTGGCGCCGTGACCCGGCTCGTCAAAACCGCCAATGTCATACCCGGCACAAAACACCGGTTTGGGCTGACCCGCCGTGTTGGCGGTCAACACCAGCACACGCACATCGGGGTTGCGCTCAATGGCATCAAAGTGGGCCAGCAAAGCCTTGAGGTCGCCGTTTTCCAGGCGGTTGCGCTGGGCTGGGCGGTTCAAAGTGATGGTGGCCACGCCGCCTTCGATCTGCAAAACGGGGGCGCAGGCTTGCGCAAAGAGGGATGACATGGCTGAGGTCCAAAACAAAAAGGGTGCCTTGAGGCACCCTGATTGTAGAAAGCCGGCTGTGGCAGCCAGCTCATGCGGTCCAGGCTCAGGCCTTGGTTTTGGCCTTGCTCATGGCGGCCTTGACCGAAGCTTCGGCTTGGGCTGTGGCGGCCTTCAGGTTGGACTCGGCGGTGTCAGCGGCTTGCTTGGCCACTTTTTTCAGGGTCTCGGCAGCGGTTTGGCTGGCTTCGAAAGCGGTCTTGAACACGGCCACAGCGGCGTCGGAACCGGCAGGGGCGTTCTTCAGGCTGTTTTCGACCAGGCTTTTGACAGCTTTTTCGGATTCGGCCATTTTGCTTTCGACCGCTTTGGTGAACTCGGCGCCAGTGCTGTTGGCGATGTCAGCCAGGTGACGGCCATAAGACACCGACTTTTCGAAGGCGGGCTGCACCAAAGCGGCTTGCACGGCCATCAGGTCTTGAGGCGACTTGGCAGCCATCAGGGCTTGCATGTTGGCGAAAGACTCGCCCACAGCGGCTTTGCCAGCAGCCATGTTCAGCTCGACCAGGCGCTCAAAACCGGCGAAAGCGGTTTGCGACAGGCCAGCGGCCACGTTCAGGTTGGCTTGTTGGGTGGCGGTGAATTGTTCGGTGTTGAAGTTCATGGTGTGTTCCTTGGAGGGTTTTTGTTGCAACGCAGCAATTTGAACAGCCCCCAGCGTCCAAGGCAAGGGAAAACCCGCACTTTAGAGTCCGCTCTCCAATTGGCGGCTTGTGTGCGCAAGCCCACTGAAGCCCGGACACCGCCTGTGTCATACACAGCGCAAGGCCTTTGCCTGCCGCGTCCACCCAACTCACTACACTTGGCGCAACGCCGATTCGGCCCCAATCCCAGCTTTGTATGGAATTTCTCAGTCTGCTGTTCGTCCTGGCCACGGCCATCCACTGGCTCAACACCCAAGGCCAGCGCCAACGCACCGCCTTGCTGGCCGAGCAATTGCGGCCCTACCAAATCGAAAAGCACATGGAGCAGCTCACCGGGGCCTACATGCGGGCACTGGACGAAAGCGATGCAGAACGGCAGCAACAAATTTTGCAGTTGCAAGCCCCGGCCGAAGAGCAACTGGCCCAAGAGTTCCAGAGCCTGGCCCGCGACTTTGCCAAACTGCCTGCCCCCGTGACCCGGGCCTTCAAGGTGGCGCTGCCCTACATCGACCAGCTCTCGCCCAAAGCCACGTTTGACATGCGCCGCATGCTGGAAGTGCACGCCCAAGGCATCGAGCGCACTGTGCGCAACCAGCAAGGCCTGACCCCCAAGGAGCGGTCCTTTCGCATGATGGGCGAGATGTTTCTGATGCAGCACAGCTGCCACTGGTTTTGCCGCTCCAAAACCATCGCCTCGGCCCGCATGGTGACCCAGCACCAGACCCGCTACGAACAAGCGCTCGACGCGGTCAGCCCGGAAACCCGCCAGGCCTATCTGGCGGTGGTGCAGGGCTGATCAGGCTTTGAGTTTGTGTCACCCCGGGCGAAGACCCGGGGTCCATCTCCCCTGCAACCATGGATCCCGGATCAAGTCCGGGATGACAGACAAGGGGGATGGCCCCCCCTGAATGTCATACCCGCGAAGGCGGGTATCCATGGTCGTCGAAGGGATGGATCCCAGATCAAGTCCGGGATGGCGAGAGGGGACGGGCCTTCCAGGTCAGGTCCAGATGACATAAGGTCATGTCCTTCGTCAGCCCGCCAGGGCCTGCAGCGCTGCCTGCGCGATGCTGCCCGCGTCCACCGCAAAGAAGCGGCGCAGTGCGGCGCGGGTGTCGCTGCGGCCAAAGCCGTCGGTGCCGAGGGTGCGGTAGCGGCGGCCTTCGGGCAGGTAGGCGCGCACGCTCTCGGGCACGGCCCGCACATAGTCGCTGGCGGCCACGATGGGGCCGGCACTGGGGGCCAACAGGCGGCTCAGGTAGGGCGCATCGCCGCTGGCCTCATGCGCCATGCCGTCGCGGGCCAGCTCGCTCCAGCTGGTGATGCTGTACACGTCCACCCCCACGCCCTGCGCGGCCAGTTGCTCGGCAGCGCGGATGACCTCGGTGAGGATGGCCCCGGAGCCCAGCAGCGTCACGCGCTGACCTTTCGCCGAGGCATCAGTGGGACCATAAGCGCCAAAGTGGTAGCCCCCACGCAACACGCAGCGCTCTGCCCCCTCGGGCAAATTGGGCTGCGCGTAGTTTTCGTTCATCAGGGTCACGTAATAAAACACGTCGGCTTGCTGCTCGACCATCTCGCGCATGCCCGCGTCCAGAATCACCGCCAGCTCGCCCGCGAAGGCCGGGTCGTAGGCCTTGCAGTTGGGGATGGTGGCCGCCACCAAGTGGCTGCTGCCGTCCTGGTGCTGTAGGCCCTCGCCGCCCAAGGTGGTGCGGCCTGAGGTGGCACCGAGCAAAAAGCCGCGGGCACGCTGATCGGCCGCCGCCCAGATGGCGTCGCCCACGCGCTGAAAGCCGAACATCGAGTAATAAATATAAAAGGGCAGCATGGCCAGTCCGTGCACGCTGTAGCTGGTGGCCGCTGCTGTCCAGCTGGCGATCGCACCCGCTTCGCTGATGCCTTCTTCCAGGATCTGGCCGTCGGTGGCTTCGCGGTAGCTCAGCACCGAGCCGATGTCTTCGGGCGCGTAGCGCTGGCCCACGCTGCTGTAAATGCCCACCTGCTTGAATAGGTTGGCCATGCCGAAGGTGCGCGCCTCGTCGGCCACGATGGGCACGATGCGCGGGCCGAGTTGCGTGTCTTTGAGCAGGTTGCCCAACATGCGCACAAAGGCCATGGTGGTGCTCATCTCTTTGCCATCGGCCTGCAGCGCAAACTGCCCGTAGGTGCTTAAAGCAGGCACAGGCAAACGGTCACAGACCGTCTCGCGTTTGGGCAAGCTGCCGCCCAAGCGTGCGCGGTGCTCGCGCAGGTAGCGCATCTCGGCGCTGTCGTCGGCAGGTTTGTAAAAGGCCAAGCCCTTGGCCTGCTCGTCGCTCAGCGGCAGGTCAAAGCGGTTGCGGTAGTCGATGAGGTCTTGCTCGTCGAACTTCTTTTGGCTGTGCGTGGTCATCTTGCCTTGGCCTGCGCTGCCCATGCCAAAGCCTTTTTTGGTGTGCGCCAGGATCACCGTGGGCTGGCCACGGTGCGCAGCCGCTGCGGCATACGCCGCGTGGATCTTCACGATGTCGTGGCCACCGCGCTTGAGCCGGTCGATCTGCTCGTCGGTCATGCCCTGCGCCAGCCGCGCCAGCTCTTCGTTCTGTCCAAAGAAGTTCTCGCGGTTGAAGCGCCCGTCCTTGGCGGCAAAGGTCTGCATCTGGCCGTCCACCGTGTTGGCAAAAGCGCGCAGCAAAGCGCCCGAGGTGTCGCGCGCCAGCAGGCCGTCCCAGTCGCTGCCCCAGACCAGCTTGATCACGTTCCAGCCCGCACCCGCAAACAGCTTTTCCAGCTCGTCGATGATGCGGCCGTTACCGCGCACCGGGCCGTCCAGGCGCTGCAAATTGCAGTTGACCACCCACACCAGGTTGTCGAGTTTTTCGCGTGCGGCCAAGGTCAGGGCGCTCATGCTCTCGGGCTCGTCCATCTCGCCGTCGCCAAACACGCCCCACACCTTGCGGCCACTGCAGTCCTGCAGCTGGCGGTGCGTCAGGTAGCGCATGAAGCGGGCGTGGTAGATCGAGCTGATCGGCCCCAAGCCCATGGAGCCCGTGGGGAACTGCCAAAAGTCGGGCATCAGCCAGGGGTGCGGGTAGCTCGACAAACCGCGAGCGCCGCTGTCCGGTGCGGTGATCTCCTGGCGGTAGTGCATCAGGTCCGCCTCGGTGAGGCGCCCTTCCAGAAAAGCGCGGGCGTACACGCCGGGTGCGCTGTGCGGCTGGAAGAACACCAGGTCGCCCTTGTGCTGCTCGGTGCGGGCGTGGAAGAAGTGGTGAAACCCGGTCTCGAACAAATCGGCCACGCTGGCGTAACTGGCGATGTGCCCGCCCAGCTCGCCATAGGCCTGGTTGGCACGCACCACCATGGCCAGCGCGTTCCAGCGCATGATGGCCACCAGCCGCTCTTCGGTGGCCAAGTCGCCGGGGAAGTCGGGCTGGTCTTCCACCGCGATGGTGTTCATGTAGGGCGTGTTCAGATCGGGCTGCCAGCCCGTGCGCTGCTGGCGCGCCACGGTGGCCAGCTCGTCCAGAATCTGCCGCGCACGCTCAGGGCCTTGGGTGCCGATGAGGGCCAGCAAGGCCTCGCGCCACTCGGCGGTTTCTTCGGGGTCAATGTCGTGGGCCTGTGTCAGCGCGTGCAAGAGGGGTTCAAAAGGTGCGTTCATGCGTTGGACTGTACCGGGCAGCGCGGCGCATGTGCTGCGTATTTGGATTACGCACAAGCCAATTTGAAGCACAATATGCTGAAAATATGAAAGATTCAGCACATGGTTCTGGACAACGTGGATTTGAAGATACTGGACGAACTGCAGCGCGACGGCTCGCTGTCTAATGTGGCGCTGGCCAAACGCATTGGCCTGTCACCCTCGCCGTGCCTGGCCCGCGTCAAGGCGTTGGAGTCGGGCGGCGTGATCCAGCGCTATGTGGCGCTGGCCAGCGCGGCGGCGCTGGGGCTGGGCCTGACGGTGTTCATCTCCATCAGCCTCAAGACCCAAAGCAAGGAAACCCTGGCCGACTTTGAGGCGCACATCGCCCGGCACGACGAAGTGATGGAGTGCTATTTGATGACCGGCGACAGCGACTACCTGCTGCGCGTGGCCGTGCGCGACATGGCGGCGTTGGAGCGCTTCATCCTGGAGCAGCTCTCACCGATTCCGGGTGTGGAAAAAATCCGCTCCAGTTTTGCGCTCAAACAGGTGCGCTACAAGACGGCGCTGCCGCTGGGTTTGGGGTGAGGGGCGTTCAGCCCTGCGCCTCGGCCTCCGGCCACAAACTCGGAAAGTAAAAGCGCAACGCGTGCTGCGGCACGCCCAGGCGCAGCTTGCCGTGAGGCGAATCGCTTTCCAGCAAACCCCTTTTGAGCAATGCCGACACCTGCGCCGTGGCCAAGCGTTCGCCCAAACCCAGCATGGCTTTGAAGTCGGCCCGGTCCAGCTCGGCCTGCGACGCAAACAGGTAATGCAGCGCCCGCAAAGCTTCGGCGCGCACGCCTTGCTTGACCACGTTTTCTTCGTAGGCCAAACACGCCGCCATGCGGTCCTTCATGCCATCAAGCGACAGCAAGCCGGACATGAAGTCAACTTGGTCGATGCACACGCCCAACACGTAATCGATCCAGCGAATCAAACCCGACTCGGTCAGATTGCCCCGGCCATCCAGATCTCCCGCCCGGGGTTCATCGGCTGCTGACAAGTTGGCGTAATAAGCTTCGTGCGTACGAGCAAATCCCCGCAAAGGCGACCACAAACCGTTGGTCAAACCCATATGGCCCAACACCAAATGGCTGTGCAGCCGCACCACACGCCCGTTGCCGTCTGCAAAAGGGTGAATCCAGGCCAGCCGCTGGTGCGCCGCCGCCATGGCCACCAGCTGTAGCTCGCCTCGGCGCAAGCCCGAATACACAGAAGACCAACGGGCTAAAAAAGCAGGCAAAGCCGCCGCAGCGGGCGCGGCATGCCGCCCCACACTCACCTCGCGTTCACGCAGAGCACCGGGCCGCAAGGTTTGCGGGCCAGACGGTGATTCAAGCTGGCGATCGGCTTCGGGTAGGCGGGCAAACAAATCCTGGTGGATGTCGCACACGGTCTGCACCGACCAGACTTGGGCACTGTCCCACGCAGGCCACCGCGCCTCCAATTGCGACTCGGTCGCCATGTGGGCCAGTGCCATGCGTTGGCGGCGGGCCTTGTCGGCGTCCTGGGCGTAATCGTTGCGCAGGGCTTGCTCGATCTCCAGCGGCAAGGTGTGCTGACCCTCGATCTTGTTGGAGTAATACGAGTTCATGGCCCGCAACGATGAGCGCAGCCCCGGCAGCGCCCCGCTCGGGCACCAGCCCGACAAACGGTCTGCCTTGCGGATCAGATCATGCGAACGCTCCAGCAGGGGGCCCATGCGGTGATCAGCGGGCAGCAAGGGCTCCATCTGGGCCGGATGGTCATAAAGCTGAAATTTTTGCGACTTTGACATAAGACGCAAGTCTATGTCATGTATAGATATTTACCAAATCATGCGGGAAATTTTGCGACTTTGAATGCGACTTAGTTTGCGCCATTCAGCCCCCGCCAAGCTCTGCACCAACACACACCATGTCGGACCTGAAGGTGCCGACCTACAAAGATCCAGGGCCACCCGTGCGCGCCTTCAAATAGGGCCCCACCATGTGGCGGCTGGTGCGTTGCAGGCCCATCAGCAAAGCGTGGTCAGCCTGGGTGCAGCCGTAGCGGGTTTTCAGGTCGTGCTGCATCTGCGCCAGCAAATGCGCGGCCATCTCGGCATCGGCCAGGGCCCGGTGGGCGCGGCCTGACGAGGGCAAATGGTGCAGCGCCGCCAGCGTGCCCAGCTTGTGGTTGGGCGCTTGCGGGTACAGGCGGCGCGACAGCAGCAAAGTGCAGGCAAAGGCGTGCGAGCCGTCTTGCCCGCAACGCGCCAGCTCGGCCTGCCAGAACTTTTTGTCAAAGGCCGCGTTGTGCGCCACCATGGGCCGCCCGCCCACAAAGCGGGCCGCCTCGCGCATCACCTGCTCGGCCGGGGGCGCGGCCTGCACCATCTCGTTGGTGATGCCCGTCAGTTGAGTGATGAAAGGGTTCACCCGCACCCCGGCGTTCATCAGGCTTTGGTAGCGGTCCACCACCTGCCCGCCTTCGAGCATGACGATGGCCACCTCGGTGGCGCGGTCGCCCATATTGGGGGAGATGCCGGTGGTTTCGAAGTCGATGATGGCGATGGGGTTCATGGGGTTCAGTGATAGTCTTGTTCACGCTGGTGCTTAATGGCCAACACGAACACCACATCGGCAGCGGCGTCGAAAGCATACAGCGCCAGATAACCCGATCTTCCGCGTGAGATAACGAGCTCGCGCATACCCTGTGCCACGGGGCGTCCCATCAATGGATGGCGCTCCAACACCGACAAAGCATCCAGCACCAAGTCCACCGTTTCGACGGCGTGTTCAGGTCGACTTAGCAACAAAAAATCCACCAACTCCTCGAGGTCGTTAGCCGCCTCCGGGGAATGCACCAACCGCGTCATGACCGCGGGGCCAGCAACTGCTCAAGCCCTTGTGCCGCAGGCCGCTTGCCCGTGCCGCCTCGCACCTTGTCTTTCAGGTATTCGGCCATGGCCCGCCCATCCACAACCATGCCTGTTTGCAGCAGGTTTTGCCGCGCCTGCAAAGCACGCTGAACCAAAGCGTCCTCTTCTTCAGAGCGGGCCACAGCCGACTCAATGGCCTGCACCATGAAGGCGTGTGGCGTCACACCACGTTGGCTGGCCGCAGCTTGCACCTTGGCGCGTGATTGTTCGTCCAATTTGACAGAGAAGGTCGGCATGTGGGTCTCCTGTTGCGCCAAGTATACTGAATGGTGTTACCTTATAAACACCCCATGCACCCCGGCCCCCTCCTCTTCTGCGGCGACCCGCACGGCCAATGGCAGCACATCATCGATGCGGCCTTGCAAACCCACGCCCGCGCCGTGATCTTGCTCGGCGATCTGGAGCCAGCCCGGCCGCTGCACATCGAGCTGGAAGCGATTTGGGAGCGGGTCTGGTTCATCCACGGCAACCACGACACCGACCATGCGGACAACTTTGGCAACGTCTGGCACGACGATGTGAGCGAGCGCAGCCTGCACGGCCGTGTGGTCACGCTGCCCTGCGGCACGCGCATCGCCGGGCTGGGCGGTGTGTTTCGCGGTGCGGTGTGGTACCCCAAAGACGCACAAGCGCCCAAGTTTCGCAACCGCGAAGCGCACGCCCGCGTCACCCCTCGCCAAGACCGCTGGCAAGGCAGCGTGCACCTCAAGCACTGGTCCAGCATCTACCCTGACGAGTTGGAACAACTGGCCACGCTACAAGCCGACATCCTCATCACCCACGAAGCGCCCGGCTACCACGAGCACGGCTTCAAAGAACTGGACGCCCTGGCCCGACGCATGGGCGTGCGCATGACGGTGCACGGCCACCAACACGACAACATCGACAGCAGCGCCCAATGGGAAGCGCAAGGCTTTCAGAGCTTTGGGGTGGGGCTGCGGGGGGTGATGGCAGTGGATGGGTTCGATAATTTTTTGGGCAGCGTCGAACGCAGCTCACATGGCCATACGCCAACGCACGAGCGAGACCCTTTCGAAGGGATGCCCGGTTCAATTGAGCTTTTTGCCGTCAAATTGGACAATTGATATCAACAACAGAATTTTGATATCATTCTCGCCTTGCTTCAGGAGACCCAGCCATGTCATCCATCACCATCCGCAATTTGCCCGAAGAAACCCACAGAGCTCTGCGACAGCGTGCCGCATTGGCGGGCCGCAGCACCGAAGCCGAAGTGCGCGCCATTCTGGAGCAAGCCGCACGCCCGCAAGGGCGCATCCAACTGGGATCGCTGCTGGCCGAAATTGGCCAACAAGCTGGCGGCTTTGACTTGAATATTGAGCGCGACAAAACACCCGCAAAACCCATGGTGTTTGAATGATCTTGCTCGACACCAACGTCATCTCGGAGCCACTGAAGCTGTCGGCGGACGCGGGCGTTTTGTCGTGGATCGATGCGCAATCCATCGACACCCTTTATCTGTCCGCCATCAGCCTGGCCGAATTGCGCTTTGGCATCGCCGCCCTGCCAGCGGGCAAACGCAAAGAAACCCTGCACCTGGGTTTGGAGCAACGCATCCTGCCTTTGTTTGCTGACCGAATACTGCCGTTTGATACTGCAGCCTCTCAAGCCTATGCGGACATTCTGTCGATGACGCGCACGCAAGGCAGGGCCATCGCAACAGCCGACGGCTACATCGCCGCCACAGCAAAGCGCCATGGCTTCATGGTCGCCACACGCGATGCCAGCCCGTTTGAAGCAGCGGGACTGACCGTGATCAACCCTTGGACGGTCCAGCACTGACCGCCCATCCTCTTTTGCGGCGACCCGCACGGCCAATGGCAGCACATCATTGATGCGGCCTTGAAAACCCACGCCTGCGCGGTGATTTTGCTGGGCCACTTGGAGCCAGCACGGCTGCTAAACATCGAGCGAGAAGCCATTTGGGAGCGCGTCTGGTTCATCCACGGCCACCACGACACCGACCACGGCTTCAAAGCGCTGGACGCCCTGGCCCGACGCATGGGCGTGCGCATGACGGTGCACGGCCACCAACACGACAACATCGACAGCAGCGCCCAATGGGAAGCGCAAGGCTTTCAGAGCTTTGGGGTGGGGCTGCGGGGGGTGATGGCGGTGGATGGGCTGGATTGATCGTCACCCGATATCACCAGCCGCCATTCAATCCGGCAAATGCTTGGCCAAATCCATGCAGTCATGAAGCAAACCGATGACATCGATGGCTTGACCGTCCGCCATCCTGAAAACCACCAAATGGCGGCCTTTTCTGCCCAGTCGTGCGACATGCAGTGTCCGAATACCCAGCCCGATGTCGTCGCGCACTTTGCTGCCCACCATGTTGGGGCCATCGGTCAGCGCCTCCAATGCAAGCGTCAGCGTCTCAAGGTAGTCATCCGCCTGAAGTGCACCGAACTGATCGGTCGTCCAAACAAGCGCGTCAAGCAAGTCGCGCTCGGCCTTTTCTGCCAACCGAACTGCCCATACCGGACTCATTGGACAGTGCGCACTTTGGCTGCAATGCCCCGCAGGTGATCGCGCAAGCCTTGCTTGGATTCAAAAGTCTTGAAACGCCCCGCGTCAATATCTGCAATGCCCTCTTGAGCTGCTTTTCGCAAAGCCGCCAGTCGATAAGCGTCCTCGGCGTCTCGCTGCTCCACCATGCGCAGCCCCTCACGCAGAACTTCGCTGGCATTTTGATAACGGCCACTTTGGACCAGCTGCTCGACCAACGCTGCTTGGTGATCAGTCAGCACAACATTTCGGGTGGGCATGGGAGGGCTCCATTTGGAAACAGGTATGGCAGATTATGCCAACAAGGTCCCATGTTGATCACGCCAAACGTAACGGCCTGGCCATTTTTGGTGCTAAACAACACAATAAACTGATTGAATCTATACAATTAGAAAATCAAAACTTACATTAAGAGATACAAATGCTTGACCTTAACGATGCAATCATCCTCGCTTGTGCCGCCCAAGGTGGAGCCATGGCCAGTGTGGCGACCGAGCAAACCGGCCTGACGCGGGTGGCCGTGTCGCGGCGCATCAAGAAGCTGGCTGACAGTGGCTATTTGCAGCGGCACGGCACAGGCACCCGGCAAACCTACAGCCTGGGCGACAAGCGCTTTTGGCTGGGCCTGCAGCAGCGCGAAAGCATTTTGCAGCGCGGCGGTGAAATGGCCGTTTGGGAGCAGCGCCTTGCGCCCCTGCTGACCGACCTCAAGCCCAACGTCAAAAGCCTGGTGAACACCGCATTCACCGAAATGCTCAACAACGCGCTCGACCACTCCAACGGTTTGCAGGTGCTCATGGGCATGCACCTGGAGGGCGGACAGTTGCAAATGGTGGTGGCCGATGACGGCGAGGGGATCTTTTGCAAAATCGCCGAATCGGCACACCTGTTTGATGAACGCTTGGCCATTTTGGAGTTGGCCAAAGGCAAGTTCACCACCGCGGCCCAAGGCCATTCGGGCATGGGCATTTTTGTGTCGTCCCGCATGATGGACGGCTTCGCCATCGAATCGTGTGGCCTGCGTTTTGACCCCAACGAGGCCAGCACCCCCTTGGCCCGTTTTGACTGGATCGACGTGAACGCCGCTCTGAAGCCGTCACAGGTGCAGACCGTGGTGCGCATGTCGCTGGCGGTGGACAGCACCCGCACCAGCAACGATGTGTATTTCAAATACTTTGAAGCCAGCAACGTGGGCGATGCAGAGCCGGGTGAAGCCTTTCACACCACAGAAATCCCGGTGCGTCTGGCCCAACTGAGCAGCGAGCTGGTTTCTCGCTCGCAAGCCAAATGGGTCATGAACCGCGCCACACAGTTCAAGACCGTGGTGCTTGACTTTGAAGGCGTGGCCCACGTCGGCCAAGCCTTTGTGGATGAAGTTTTTCGCGTCTTTGCCACCGCACACCCCCATGTGCGGCTCAAAACCATGGGCATGACGCCAGAGGTGGCCAAGCTCGTGAGCTTGTTTGGAGGGGCTTGATTCCCAGGGCCTCGTGTCCGTGGCTCCATCCGCTGACTCAATCCGGACTGTTGGTTAACCCAGGCAAAGCCCTGGTACACAAAACCCCGCCCCGTTCGTAAGCTGAGCGCCTTTTCAGCAAGGACGCGATATGCCCAACCACGCACAAGCAGCCGATGCCCCCGTTTACGGCATTCGGCCCCAAAAACCCGGCATGTATTTGGGCTTGTTCCATGGCCGCGACACGCCTAATCAAGTCATGAACGACTGGGGTTTTGACGGCCCCGCCCTTGGCCCGCTCCAACACGTTCACACCACCTACGCCAGCGCCGTGCATCTCCAGTTCACCAGCGAAAGCGATGCCCACTTGCTCACCGGTAAAAACGACACCTATTTGGAACTGCAACTTGACGGCGACCTGCTGTGCTTTGACGGCAAGCTGTATGGCGATTGGACGGTCTACATGGTGACGCCCGAAGAATGCTTCAGGCAACCCGACACCTTCCGGCAAAACACCCGCCCCAACGATTTGCGCAGGCAAGCCAAACTCAAGGAACCCTTAAGCGGCGATTGCATTGAATAAGTTCAATCACACAGCGGGAATACCCAGAGAGGTCAAATAACCAAAGATAGGATCGTAAAAAGACGGGTCTCTGGTGGGGTCCTCGGGATCACCGGGCGGGATCACGATCACCATGCCCTGCCTAGCGCGGGTGAGCAAGACCCGATAGGCATTTTTCAAATACATCTGGCGATGCGCCAGGTGTATTTTTTGCCATTTGTTGCCCACAAACGAACGGTATTCCCAGCCGGTTTCGCCGAAGCGCAAGTCGGCATCCCAAACCACACAAGCCCAGTCGAGCTCTAGACCTTGCACATGAAACTCGGTGGCCACGTCTTCCAGATAAAAAGACGACCGAACGTCATCGCGGTCGTCCAAAAACCAATGGATGGGGTCCATGGGTGAACGAACGTCGATGGCGTGGGGACGCAGGCGAACGGCTTGCGAAGAAACCACCATACCGAAACGCTCGCTGCCCCGAGCTTTGTCGCGCAGCCAGCGCTTAGCCTTGTCCAAATCGCGGGTCACCACGATTGGGTAGCGCGCTTGCACATCTTGAAACATGGCCTGGGCCAAATCAACACGACGGTCCAACAAATGCTTCACGAAGGTGGACACATGCTCTGCGCGGAAGGAACGCATGGACACCGACAAATGCAGATCGTCGTTGTGGTGAACGTTGTCCCGTGACTTCAGTTGCACCAACGCTTCGACGGCTCCGTATTCCGAGTCTTGCAGGTGCGGCGAGATGTGCACCGCCCAATCGGGGTAGTGCTCATGGATGGCTTTGAGCCACTCGCCAATGCCTGCCTCACCCGTGTTGATCTCTTGGCCACCGCCCACCAAACAAACGACCACCGCCCAGTCGGGGTGACGGTCAAGGCAAGAAATCAAGAAATCGGGCTCGGAGCGGTTGAAGTCTGGATAGCCCTTTTTGCGGGCCATGAACTGGGTGGTTTGTTCCAGCGTCCAAGCGCGTTGTGCTTCGTCAAAGATCACCACGTGATCCACAGGTGGCCGCTCGTCCGACAAATACGCATCGCGGAAATGGTGGACGTTTTGAATGAAGGCTTCAACGGCTTTTCTGGCTTCACCCTTGCGCAACTTTTGACCCACGGCTTTCTTTCGAGCCACTTCGTCGCGGACCAAGGCCTCTCGCAAGATGGCCACCAAAGGGCCATTGCCTGACAGGTACACGCTGTGCAAATCGCTCTCGGCATCCATGTGCTTGGTAGCGATGTCCAAGCCCACCAAGGTTTTTCCTGCGCCGGGAACACCCGTCACAAAACAGATGGCCTTTTGCTTCCGTTGTTTTGAGTCTTGGATCAGCTGCGCAATGGCGACCGACGTTTGCGCCAAGTTCTTTTCGCCCGCATCGTTGCGCGAGAGTTCGGCCACCGAGTGATTGCCGTAAAGCGCGGACGCGGCTTCGATGATGGTGGGGGTGGGCCGGTAACGCCCGTTGGCCCAAGAGGATGCGTCCAGTTTGGCGCCCGACGAAAAGGCCAACACATCCTCGATGGTGTTGGCCAAGAACGCGGGTGATGTGTTGATGGGGAATAGCACACCGTCGTTGTGGTGGCTGGTGACGATCTGACCGCGTGTGCCTTGTGTTTGCGTGGCGATCAAGATGGGGGCGATCACGCAGTGGTGGCTTGTCTCGTGGAAGTTTTTCAGGTCGAGCGCGTAGTCCCAAACCTGATCCACCGCAGCACGGTTGAATAAAGATTCTCCGACCTTGAACTCGATGACAAAAATGGCGTGATCGATCAACGCCAATACATCGATGCGCTTGCCCAAACGGGGCACGATGAATTCAAAGAAAACCGTTCCGCGGCCTTCAAAGGCCTTTAACGCGGGCTGGAGTATTTGGATCTGTGAACGCCAAGCATCCCGCTGGGTCGTGTCGATGGAAAAACCGCTGTTGTCCGCCAGGACACCCAGCACCAAGCTGGGGTCTGATGTCACAAATTCCTTGATGTGTGCCGAATAGAAGGAACGATTGGAATATTTCACGCGTTACCCAAAGTACTTATTTTTTGAATTGAGATGATCTTAAACGGATTGATGATGATTCAACGATGCCAGCTTGATACTCAACCACCTGATTTAGCAATGCAATGTTCTCAGTCGGCCATGTGATGCTGGCCCACAAAAAGGCGCACATCCTGCTGGTCACGCTCAACAAACAAGGCCGGGCTGACGAGCACAAGTACATGGACCACTGGATCGATGACACGCACTTTCACTGGCAAAGCCAGAACGCCACAGACCCGACCAGCAAACGCGGCGACGAAATCATCCGCCACGCCGCTTTAGGCATCGACATCCATCTGTTTGTGCGCGACACCAAGCTGGCCGTGGGCAAGGCCGCACCGTTCACGTACCACGGCCGGGTGCGCTACCAGTCGCACCAGGGCAGCAGGCCCATGAGCATTGTGTTTGGGCTTGATGCGGTGGTGGGGTCATTTGCGGGGCTGGATTTGCCAAGTCTGCAGCCCAATCGTCTCAATGGTCTTTTAAAATTTCTTCAAAATAGACAATTATTTTATTTTTTGTCCATAATGGCGAAATGTCCAGCAAGCCCCCCGTTGTTTTCCCTCAAGAGCAAACACTGCTCACGGCCTTGGGCGAGCGCCTGCGGCTGGCGCGTTTGCGCCGCAAACTGAGCACGGCAGTGGTGGCGCAGCGGGCAGGCATGTCGCGCACTTCGGTCTACAAGGTCGAGGCTGGCGATGCGGGTGCCACTTTGGGCACTTATCTGCGCGTGCTGGTGGTGCTTGGGCTGCAGGCAGATTTCAACGCCTTGGCCGCCGACGACAAAGTGGGGCGCAAGTTGCAGGATTTGGCTTTGGCCCCATCGCCCGCAGCGCGTCGCAAGCTCCCTGCCAGCGTGCTGTCCACCGACGCTGCCAACAGCACTTCTGAGGGGCAGCCATGACGGGGCCATTCGATGGGCTGGAGGTCTGGTTGGATTGCGATTTGGGGCCAGCTTGTCTGGTTGGCAACTTGGCACATGACCGTGGGCAGATTCGCTTTCATTACGACAAGGCTTGGCTGAACGACCCGAGGGCTTTTGCGCTGGACCCTGATTTGTCTTTGGACGCGCACCCGTTTTTCCCCAAGCCGGAGCTGGGTAACTTTGGCGTCTTTCTCGACTCATCACCCGACCGCTGGGGTCAAACGCTGATGAAACGGCGCGAGGCCTTGCTGGCCAAGGACCAAAAGCGTCAGGCCAGAACTCTTTATGCGTGGGATTTCCTGATCGGCGTGCAGGACATGACCCGGCAGGGGGCGTTGCGGTTTCGCCCATCTGGCACGCAAGCGTTTTTGAGCAACGATGCTTTTGCAGCGCCACCCGTGACCACGCTGCGCGAACTGGAGCAGGTGGCTTGGCAACTCACTCACAAGCGCATTGACGATCTCGATGCTTTGCGGAAATGGTTAACAGTGCTTGTGGCACCGGGTTCTTCGCTGGGGGGTGCTCGTCCCAAGGCCAACTTCACAGAGCTGGACGGCTCTCTTTGGATTGGCAAATTTCCGGCGCGTGATGATGACCGTGATGTCGGGGCTTGGGAGTTCGCCACACATCAAATGGCCCAACGTGCAGGCATCGATGTCCCTGCTGCAAAGCTGTTGCGTCTGGGTGGTGAGTTTCATACTTTTTGTGTTCAGCGCTTCGACCGTGTCGGTGGTCAGCGGCGGTTTTATGCATCGGCCATGACGCTGCTGCGCAAGGAGCAAAGCGAGGGCTGTAGTTATCTGGAATTGGCGCAATTTCTGCGGGCCAGTGGCGATGCTGAGACTGTTCAATCTGATCTGTCTCAGCTGTTCAGGCGCGTGGTGTTCAATGTGGCGATAGGCAATCGGGACGACCATTTGCGCAATCACGGCTTTGTGTTGAGCTCAACGGGCTGGCGTTTGGCACCCGCGTTTGATGTGAACCCGAACATCGACAAAGCCGAGCATGTGCTGAACATTGACGATATGGACAACCGTCCTGACTTGCGCACCGCGTTGAACACGGCCGCGTTTTACGGCCTGACGGCAGCGCAAGGGCGGCACATCATGGACGAGGTGATGGGTGTCGTGGACACTTGGCGCGATGTCGCCAGCCAAGTCAGCATTTCTCGGGCAGATATCGAACTAACGGCCGCTGCGTTCAGTGCACATGCGGCGTGGCCAAAAGGCTGAAGCCCGCCCGGCTCTGTGGCCGTTGATGACGTGACTTCAGCAGTTCACCCACTCAAATATCAATGTTCCCCGCCCGCAGCGCGTTGCTCTCAATGAAATTGCGGCGTGGCTCCACCTCGTCGCCCATGAGCATGGTGAACACGCGGTCGGCTTCGATGGCGTCGTCGATCTGCACGCGCAGCAGGCGGCGCACGGTGGGGTCCATGGTGGTTTCCCACAGCTGGGCGGGGTTCATCTCGCCCAGGCCTTTGTAGCGCTGGCGGCTGGTGGTGCGTTCGGCTTCGCTGATGAGCCAGTGCATGGCCTGGCGGAAGTCGCTGACTTTTTCTTCTTTCTGGCGCTCGCCTTCACCGCGAATGGCCTTGGCGCCTTCGCTGAGCAAACCACGGAAGGTGTCGGCGGCTTCGGCCAGAGCGCCGTAGTCCGCGCCGTGCACAAAGTCTTGCGTGATGATGCTGCTCTTGATGTTGCCGTGGTGGCGACGGCTGATGCGCAGAATGGGTTTGTCGGTGCGCACGTCAAACTCGGCGCTCACTTCGGCCGGGATACCTGTGGTGTTGAGTTCGCGCAGTTTGGCTTGCAGTGCGGGAGCGCATGCAGCGGCTTGCTCCATGGTGTCCAGGTTCAGCGACACGCCGTCAGCCATGGCCCGCAGGGCTTCGGCGTCCATGAAGTTGGACAGGCGTGCAATGACGTGCTCGGCCACTTGGTGTTTGCGGGCCAGTGCTTCCAGCGTTTCGCCACTCAGCACTTGCGGTGCAACGCCGCCCGTGCTGATGCTGGCGTCTTTGAGCGCGATGCGCAGCAAGAAGCCGTCGAGCGCCGGGCCGTCCTTGAGGTACAGCTCTTCTTTACCGGCCTTGACTTTGTAGAGCGGCGGCTGGGCAATGTAGATGTGGCCACGCTCGACCAGCTCGGGCATCTGGCGGTAGAAGAAGGTCAGCAGCAGGGTGCGGATGTGCGCGCCGTCCACGTCGGCGTCGGTCATGATGATGATGCGGTGGTAGCGCAGTTTGTCGACGTTGAAGTCGTCGGTGCCGCTCTTGCCGGATTCGGCGCTGGCCTTGCCAATGCCAGTGCCCAAGGCGGTGATGAGCGTGACGATTTCGTTGCTGGTGAGCAGTTTTTCGTAGCGGGCTTTTTCGACGTTCAGGATCTTGCCGCGCAGGGGCAGGATGGCCTGGAACTTGCGGTCGCGGCCCTGCTTGGCCGAGCCACCGGCGGAGTCGCCCTCGACGATGTAGATCTCGCACATGGCGGGGTCTTTTTCCTGGCAGTCGGCCAGTTTGCCGGGCAGGCCCATGCCGTCGAGCACGCCTTTGCGGCGCGTCATTTCGCGGGCTTTGCGGGCGGCTTCGCGAGCGCGGGCAGCTTCGACAATCTTGCCGCAGATGATCTTGGCGTCGTTCGGGCGCTCTTCCAGATAATCGGTCAGGGCCTTGGCCACGATGTCTTCCACCGGGGCGCGCACTTCGCTGGACACGAGCTTGTCTTTGGTCTGGCTGCTGAATTTTGGCTCGGGCACTTTCACGCTCAGCACGCAGCACAGGCCTTCGCGCATGTCGTCGCCGCTGACTTCGACCTTTTGCTTTTTGGCGATCTCGTTTTTCTCGATGTACTTGCTGATGACGCGGGTCATCGCCGCACGCAGGCCCGTGAGGTGGGTGCCGCCGTCACGCTGCGGGATGTTGTTGGTGAAGCAGAGCACGCTCTCGTTGTAGCCGTCGTTCCATTGCATGGCCACTTCCACACCGATGCTGGTGCCGGGGATGCCGCCATAGCTGTCGGCCGGGCGCTCGCCGTTGGCGTGGAAGGCCGTAGGGTGCAGCACCTTTTTGTTGGCGTTGATGAATTGCACGAAGCCTTGCACACCGCCTGCACCGGAGAAGTCGTCTTCCTTGCCGCTGCGCTCGTCTTTGAGGCGAATGCGCACGCCGTTGTTCAGGAAGGACAACTCGCGCAGACGCTTGGCCAGGATCTCGTAATGGAAGTCGTGGTTTTGCGTGAAGATGTCGGTGTCGGGCAGGAAGTGCACTTCGGTGCCGCGCTTGTCGGTGGCACCCGTGACGCGCATGGGCGAGACTTCGACGCCGTCGACGGTGTCGAGCAAACGGTTTTGCACAAAGCCCTTGGCAAAGTCGATCTGGTGCACTTTGCCTTCGCGGCGCACCGTCAGGCGCAGCCACTTGCTCAGGGCGTTCACGCACGACACGCCCACGCCGTGCAAACCGCCCGAGACCTTGTAGCTGTTCTGGTTGAACTTGCCGCCTGCGTGCAGCTCGGTCAAGGCGATTTCGGCGGCAGAGCGCTTGGGCTCGTGCTTGTCGTCCATCTTCACGCCCGTGGGGATGCCGCGGCCGTTGTCGGTCACGCTGATGGAGTTGTCGCTGTGGATGGTGACGACGATGTCGTCGCAATGGCCCGCCAGCGCTTCGTCGATCGAGTTGTCGACGACCTCGAACACGAGGTGGTGCAGGCCCGTGCCGTCAGAGGTGTCGCCGATGTACATGCCGGGGCGTTTGCGCACCGCTTCCAGGCCTTCCAGAATCTGGATGGAGCCTTCGCCGTAGCCTTCGGATGCGCCCGCCTGGTTGGCGTCGATCTTGGGTTGTGCGGTGGTGAAAGCGTCTTCGCTGGGGTTGATTTCGTCGGTCATGTTCAATTTTCTCTGTCGCTTGAATGGCCGAAACCCGCGACGGGTCGCGGGTTTCGATAAGTGGGCCAGAAAGGGGCCGTGGGGGCTTTCGCCTTAAATGCGCATCGGCATCACCACATATTTGAAGTTGTCGTTCTCGGGGATGGTGATCAGCGCCGAGCTGTTGGCGTCGGCCAGATCGATGCGGACCATGTCCTGGCCCATGTTGCTGAGCACGTCGATGATGTAGGTGACGTTGAAGCCGATCTCGATGCTGTCGCCACCGTAGTCGATGTCGAGTTCGTCCACGGCTTCTTCTTGTTCGGCGTTGGTGGAGGCCACGCGCAGGCTGCCGGGGTCGAGGTTCAGGCGCACGCCCTTGAACTTGTCGCTGGTCAGGATGGCGGTGCGCTGCAGACACTGCAGCAGGGCCTGGCGACCGAGGGTGACGTTGTTGCGGTGGCCCTTGGGGATGACGCGGTTGTAGTCGGGGAACTTGCCCTCGACCAGCTTGGTCACGAACTCCATGCCGTCAAAGCTGAACTTGGCCTGGTTGTTGGCGAACTGCATCTCGATCGCGCCGTCGGCGTCCGACAGCAGGCGCTGCAGCTCGAGCACGGTTTTGCGCGGCAAGATGACTTCTTGTTTGGTGGGCACTTCCACGTCGAGCGTGGCGGCAGTGAAGGCCAGGCGGTGGCCGTCGGTCGCGACCAGGCTCAGGCGGTTGCCTTCGGCCACAAACAAGATGCCGTTGAGGTAGTAACGGATGTCGTGCACGGCCATGGCAAACGAGACTTGCCCCAGCAATTGCTTGAGGGTTTTTTGCGGCACGCTGAACACGGGGCCGAAGCTGGCGGCTTCTTGCACCAGCGGGAAGTCTTCAGCGGGCAAGGTCTGCAAGGTGAACTTGGACTTGCCGCCCTTGAGGATCAGCTTGGCTTGCGACGATTCGAGGCTGACGGTTTGGTCAGCGGGCATGGTGCGCAGGATGTCGATGAGTTTGCGTGCGCCCACGGTGGTGGTGAAGTCGCCTGGGTCGCCGTCCATCTCGGCGGTGGTGCGGATCTGGATTTCCAAGTCGCTGGTGGTCAGCTGAACGGCGTGGCCGGTTTTGCGGATCAGCACGTTGGCCAGCACGGGCAGGGTGTGGCGGCGCTCGACAATGCCGGACACGGATTGCAGGACCGACAGCAATTTGTCTTGGGTGGCCTTCAGGACGATCATTTGTCTACCTTTGGTGGTTCTTTTCAGGCGTCAGCCCAGAATGGGCGAGTGGATGCAAACAGGGTACATTTTCGCCGTTTTTCGGCTGTTTTTTTGCCCAAAACGCCTGTTTGGGCATTCTTTTGCCGGGGATCGGCTGGGGCCTTCGTGGGAGCGAGCCCCCGCTCGCGAATGCCCGCACGACCGGGGCGCCAGCATTCGGCCGCAGGGGCGGCCTCCTACAGGGGAAAAATGGTCTGTCATCAGCCCTTGAGGGTTTGCTCCAGCACGTGCAGCTGCTGGTTCAACTCGGTCATTTGCTGGCGCTCGGCGCTGATTTTTCGCACGGCGTGCAGCACGGTGGTGTGGTCACGACCGCCAAACAGCTCGCCAATTTCAGGCAGGCTCTTTTGGGTCATTTCCTTGGCCAGGTACATGGCAATCTGGCGCGGGCGGGCAATGCTGGCCGGGCGCTTTTTGCTGTACATGTCGGCGACCTTGATCTTGTAGTAATCGGCCACCGTTTTCTGGATGTTTTCGACACTGATCTGGCGGTTCTGGATCGACAGCAGGTCGCGCAGGGCGTCGCGGGCCAGCTGGATGGAGATTTCCTTCTGGTTGAAACGCGAATAGGCCAGGATTTTGCGCAGCGCGCCTTCGAGCTCGCGCACGTTGGAGCGCACGTTTTTGGCCACGAAAAAAGCCACTTCCTCGGGCATTTCGCTGCCTTCACTGATGGCTTTGTTGATCAGAATCGCCACCCGCATCTCCAGCTCGGGAGGCTCCATGGCCACCGTCAAACCCGAGTCAAAACGCGACACCAGACGCTCATGGATGTCGGCCAGGCCCTTGGGGTAGGTGTCGCTGGTCATCACGATGTGCGACTTTTTGGCCAGCAGGGCCTCGAAGGCGTTGAAGAATTCTTCTTGCGTGCGGTCTTTGTTGGCAAAGAACTGGACATCGTCGATCAACAGCAGATCGAGCGAGTGGTAATGCTGCTTGAATTCGTCAAAAGTCTTGCGCTGG
>VFQS010000070.1_pt1 | contig 145091 bp, 128 predicted proteins | sample 3512361 | NCBI WGS metagenome assembly VFQS01 (sample SAMN10412375, study PRJNA504923) | tailings metagenome | isolation source: Relicate 1 Philex TSF3 active mining | place: Philippines | reverse complement strand
AAAAACGATATTGTAAGGATTGTGGTGGATCATCTATTTGCGAACATGGAAAACAAAAATCATTTTGTAAGGATTGTGGTGGATCATCTATTTGCGAACATGGAAAAGAAAAACGATATTGTAAGGATTGTGGTGGGTCTGCCTTTTGCGAACATGGAAAAAGAAAATCACGATGTAAGGATTGTGGTGGGTCTGCCTTTTGCGAACATGGAAAACAAAAATCACGATGTAAGGATTGTGGTGGGTCTGCCTTTTGCGAACATGGAAAAGAAAAACGATATTGTAAGGATTGTGGTGGATCTGCCTTGTGTAAATCATCTTGGTGCAATATTAAAGGGAACCCAAAATATAATGGATATTGCTTGAATTGTTGTATTCATATTTGTCCAGATATTGAAGTTTCGCGGAATTATAAAACAAAAGAAAAGGATGTTGTTGAACGGATTAAAGAAAAATTTGCAAATTTTACCTGGATCGCTGACAAAAAGATCCAAGATGGTTGTTCAAAACGTCGTCCAGATCTAATGTTAGATATGGGATCACATATTATAATAGTTGAAATTGATGAAAACAAACATACTGATTATGATTGTAGTTGTGAAAATAAAAGATTGATGGAAATATCACAAGATCTCGGTCATAGACCGATTGTATTTATTCGCTTTAATCCAGATTCTTATATTGATAAAGATGGTATATTAGTAAAATCTTGTTGGAAAGTAAACAAGTTAGGTGTTACACATGTAAAAAGAGATAAAATTGCTGAATGGAATGATCGAATTGTATGTTTATATCAACAAATACAATATTGGATTGGCAATCCAAGTGAAAAAACAGTAGAGATTGTTGAATTGTTTTATTAATTATAATGATTATAATACCTTATTTATGGTGAGAAATAACAGCATAACTAACAATCTCGAATCGCCCGCGGGGTTTGGTGCACTTTGAAAGGGAGATGCAAAGCCTCTCCCTGACCCTCTTTTGCTATGCTTTTTTAAAAGCATAAAGTGCGGACAAAATTTTGGCGAGCTTTTTCTAAAAGCTCTCACCAACTTGCGGATCGTTAGATCCGTCGAAGATCATCGATGTTAGTCCCGGAATATATTCTGATAATCAGCGTAGCTACCCTTTGGTCGCCCTTTCGGGAAAGGGCAAAATTGATTGATATTAACAATAATTGTCATAATCATTATCGTTTTCAATTCTTTTAATATAAGAAAATTCAATTGTTGATTTATATTAGAACGATACAATGTATTTCAAAAGCGTCTTGACCACTCGCATCGCCCTTAATCCCGCCGATCTCTCCAGCAACTACGAGAGTGTTCTTAATGATAATGTCAAGTCTGTTCTTGAAGGACGCTGTATCAAAGACGGACTCGTCGTTCCCGGTACCGTTTCTATCCTCAAGAGATCCCTCGGTCGATGCGGTAGGAATGGTCTCACCAATGGATCGATCATCTATGATCTCGTTTGTATTGCTAACATCTGTAATCCGAAACAAGGTGACCAGATCGCTATGAAGGTTCTCAAGCTCAACAAGATCGGTCTTCTCGGTGAAAGTATCAATCGCGAAGTCGAATGTATCGTCGTCAAACAACACCACGAACACAAGGAAATCTTCGGTCAAGTCGATGAAGGCGATTATCTCCTCTGCGAAATCGTCGGCTCCAAGATGGATCTCCATGATACTCGCATCAAATCCATCTGTAAAATCATCAAGAAAATGACTCCCGCTGAACTCGCCGAGTATCGCGATAAAATCGCTCTCTTCACCAAGCCCGCTTTCGCCGATAAAGCTACCGTCGATTCCATCGATGCTGCCATCGCCGAATCCGATGATGAGTATCCCGAGTCTGAGCCCGATGAAAATGCCGAACCCGTCTCCGATATGCCCTCATCCATCTCCGGTCTCTCCCGCCCCTCTAACATCGAGGAAGCCGATGATATCGCTAATCCTCCTCCCGTTGCTGAGCCCGAAGTCAAGGAAGTCACCGTGACTGCCCCCGCTAAAATCGCCGAAATCATGGAAGCTACTGCCGCGGATACCGCATCCACCGCAACTGTATCCACTACATCCACGAAAGCCTCCAAGAAGTCCACGAAGTCTAAGGCTTCTGCCAGCACCGCTCCCGCTGAAACCGAGACTGCTGTTGCTCAATCCGTCGCAAGCTCCTCCAAGTCCGCGATGGAACTTTCCAATGAATTCGTCTATCTCCCCTATGATGATAAGATCGCCGATCACTTCGATTCTATCCTTAAGAAGGGCAAGCTTTCCTCTGAGAATACCGCGAATGTCCTTATCGTCGGTAATCTCCTCGCCAAACAGATCCAGGATATCGCCTCCATTGCCGCTCTCAAATCCTCCCAAATCACCGTCTTCGGAAAAGCCGATAGCGATCTCAAGGCTGAGAATGTCCAGTTTGTCAATCAGTCCGCCCTTGCTGCATCCTCCAAGAAATATAATCTAATCGTCCTCTTCAATATCTTCCACTCTATCGAACCTGCTCTCTATAAGGATCTCCATGCCCTTATCGTTAAGGCTTCCACGAATGATACATTCGTTCTCATCACCGAACCTAAGATGGATGAGCCCCGCGATTACTACAAGTTCGCAACCCATTGTCTTCTTAGCCTCCCCATTGATAAAGTTCTGCCTCTCCGCGCTGTTCCCAATGACGAAATTATCAAGCAGGTCAAATCCACCTTCACCGTTGTTGAACTCGTCAAGGTCTATAAGATGGATCTCACCATCCTCGCCAAAATCAAAGAATCCACCTTCTCACAGACCGGTCTCGGCACGATGTCTGGTATCAAGTTCTCTACCGATAAGGCGAATGTAATGGAATGGTTCGAATCCCTCGATGAAGAGAATCGCGAAGAAGTCCTTACCCTCCTCTATGCTAAGAAGGGATCTACTAGCGGTACCTACTTCAAGAAGGTCGCTAAGACCCTCCTCAAGTCCAAGAAGGATAGCGACTTCATTGGGCTTCTTTACAAGTAAGGACCTTTTACCAAAAGGTCGACCAAAACGTAATGACCTTAATGGGGACTACGTCCCCTTGAACCCCTCCCTTTTGACAAACATAATAAACCTTAATGGGAAGGCTTGTCGGGTGGATACACCACGACATAGCCCCTTAATGGTATTGTAAATAACAACTTTTTAAGTGTAATGTAATGATGTGTATAATCGCTTACTTTGGATTATATAAATCATATTGGTTCGGTCACTATGTAAATACTATGGTCCGAAAAAATTGATTTGCTATATAGGTGATTTCCATGAAATCACGCTAAGTCGTTTAACCCGTCAATCATGGATCCCTTCCAGTCCGATATGTTCAATTCCCTCGTTCATACCTTCGCCTCCCAGATGAACGATTGTGTTGCCGCAACCTCCCGCAAGATCCTCCAGGAATTCTGTGAAAATGTTTCCGCCCATTACAATATCCCTATTGAAGATCTCCAGAAGAATATCATCGCTAATATGAAATCTATTCCCGCTCCCTCCCCTAAGCCCGCTATCAATACCCTCCTCATCGATGCCCAAAAGGAACCTCCCACTATCGTCAATCCCGTCGCTGATATCGATAATCATGACAATAATCATACCGAAAAGTCCCCTAAGCCTAAGAAAGCCCCGATTGAAGTCCCTGATGAAATCCGCTGCTGCGCCACAATGAAGAATAAGAAGCGCTGCAACAAGCCTCGTAAGGTCGGTAAGTTCTGTAAAATCCATTGCGAGAAGGATGCCAAGGACACCGCCCAATCCCAGGAAAACGCATCCGATTAATCGCTGGAATTGTCTAATATAAAGAAATCTATTGTAAATATTAACGGGTTTCATCCCCGTTACTTTGGGACTATCGGCATCTTTGACCCCTATTCTAAAAGCGTCAATATAAGAACATCTCACCTCTCTATCTAATTCTCGATACACCCGCAAAATGTATCATCTCGTCCAACAAGTTCCGTCCTACACGATCCGCTTTAGGTATCAGCTATCCCTTGAAACCATAACAGTCGAAGGATCCTTTATCGATTCCATCAATCCCTATGCGACCGTCCAAGATCTCAAACATCATATCCTCGCTAAACTTCAAGATACCCATGCCAACATTTCCATCCCCCTGTCATCCTCCATCGATCTTTTCGCTCCCTACAAAATCGAACCCGTCGATATGTTCGGAAATCCACTCTCCGTCGCCCAAACTATTCCTAATATGTCCCTCTGCAACGTGTTTGTTGTCCCCACACCCTTCCCCGGACTGGAAAAGACTGCTCAACCAGATCCCAATCCCATTCTCAATGAAAATCAAATGGATGATTCTGTAATCGATAATTCTGATTATTATTTCCAAGATAATCAAATCATCCAATCCACACCAGAATCATCACAAATCGCCGCGGATCCTTATCGCGATAATAGTTATATCGACGACGATTCTGTTCGCCCTCCCGATCAATCCTATACTGAATGCCTGTGCCCTCCGTCGAATTCTTCGCGCCCCGGAAGAACCTATCTAAACAACGAATATCAGGCGGATCCCCTCCCCAACGATACCGTTTCCTATGGATACGAATGCCAAATCCTCAGCGAAATGGGATACATCGATATCGATAAGAATCTCCAACTCCTTCAAGAAAATTCCGGCAACTTGGAACAAGTCATCGAACGTCTCATCGCAGATGATTCTTGATGTTGAATCGCTTCTGTCGATCCCTTATTTGATTCTATATTATTGGAATCTTCTGGCAACGATTTACTCCTATGAAGCGTGGGTTTCCATTTGTACGCCCGCAATTTCTCCGCGAATTCCTGTAAATATTCCTCGACAACATCCGCCTGAAAATACACACTAAACTCTATCAATCGCAAATAATATACCTCCATCAAATTTAATTCCCCCAATCGTAATCGTATATATTTCGCCAAATCCTTATTCGCAAATGTATAATCGCTCAAAAATTTCGTCGCGATCATCATATTCACGATTATCGTCCGTAACCCCATCGCACGACTAAACGGAAAATCCTGCCGTCGCTTTATCAACTCTCGCAATAGGATATACGCATAAAACCACGTATATTGACGCTCTATTGTATCTTTTATATAATATCGTAAAAACTGATTCATCTTCCACATAAATGTCCTATAATACAAATCCGATGAATACGGTCCCATCTCATACAAAAACAAATACGGATACTCCTCCCATATATCATCTGTCAATTCTACCGTGCCTGACAGAAATTCCTCCGGGATCTCATCGATCCCTACGAACATCGAACTATATGTATCCGCCAAAAAACTAATATACTCTGTTTCGTCTATCGTTATATCTGTTGAAAACAGATCTATAAATTTATTCGTGAATCCTATATTCATCCAATTATGAATATATAATACACCCAAAAAAACTATGATTCAAATAACATACCGCAAACCATGTTTTGGACGACCTTTTTAAAAGGTCATTAGAACAATCCCCACGATTTCTTAACTGGCTTTTTCGCAGCAGGTTTCTTAGCAGATTTCTTAACTGGCTTCTTTGCAGCAGCTGGCTTTTTGGTCGATCTCGCCTTGGTAGGTGCCTTTTTCGCCACGGGCTTCTTCACAGGAGCCTTCTTACGAGAATCCGTCGATGACGCACGCTTCTTAGAAGCTGAACGCTTCATTCCCTCTGATATCTTCTTGCCAATCTCCTTCTTTTTGCGAACATCCAAGCCCTTCTCACCCGTCGATTTTACCAAACGACCCGTCTTGGGATTCCTTATCTTACGAGGATACCCACCATATTCTGGTTTTAGATAAAATGATACTTGTGCTAGTGTTACAGTCTTTAAAATATAACGAATATTCTTTACTGCATTTGTGTATTTATTTAACATTTTATCTTTATTCGCTGTCACAAATGCTATTAACTCATCCTTACTCACTTCAGAAGCATTCCTTGAACGTGAAGCATTCTTTGGAGATTTTAATAACTCTCTAATCTTTTCAATGAACGTCTTGGATGAAGAAGATGTAGATTGTTGAGGAGCCACTTGAGGATTAATTTCTTCGTTTAATATTTTTATTATAAAATCATATATTTTATTATCTTCCAAATCAATATAATAATAAGATACATTGATTGTTCCAGTAGATTTTTCTACATTAAACTTAATAGGGCCATCTTTTTTAATTATTGGATTACCATTATTTAAAATTGCTTGATGTCCTACAAAAAATCTTTCATTTATATAAAATCTACTTGCTAATTGTGACACTGAATTATTATTGGTGGATTGAGGATCTTTTAATTTTTCTTCAGCGTTTATTTTTTCTTCAGCATTTTTTAACAATTCATATCTAATTTTTGCTTGTAACAATGATATTCCAACGATATTTTTTAGATTCCTATCTTTACCGAATACGATTCCATTTAAAAAATATGATAACGGATAATAAGTCGAACGACCAATTGATGTAAATAACCCATAATCAACTGTTGGAATACCTACATATTCGTCACCAAATTCAGCTTCCTTTTCTTGTTGAGGAGTTTCATGACCCGAAAAAACATCCATACTAATTGTATTTTGTTTAACAAACGATATTCGATTGTCAAAATAATGTCCAACCAAATGAGGCGGAATATTTTTTTTAATTATCTCTTCAATTCTATTCAATTTGTTAGAATATTCTTTATATAAAGGATTATTTTTATTTAGGGCTTCCAGTTTGGATTTATATTCATCATTTATTAAATCAATTAATAATCTTTGATCGTCTGATATCTTATATGGTTGTAAACAATCATCGCCTTCATTTACAATAATTAACCCAGATTTTTTACACGTTTCATTTCCACAACATTCAAAATATTGTTTCAATTCATCTTCAAAAAAATTAGGAAATATTGATATGTAAGCGGAAACAATCTCATCTTTTTTTTCTGTTAAACCAGCACTTCTCGATGAACTCGCCATTATATCATATACATTGATTTATTTTTGTCCTTGATTTTGGCGAGCTTTACGCTTTTTTTCAAAAGCGTGGCAAAAGGGGTGCCGGGGTTACCCGTTAAAAGCTCTTTACATAACAATCGCCTTCTTACCCTTTGATATTATAACGTTCTTATTCACATCGAACTTCCCATATTCCACCACTTCGCCATCCGTCCATTGGATACTCACCTCCACCTTTTTCCCATAATCCCCCAATCCAAAATGAGCTACCGGTTCATTCTGGCTCAAATATCCCGACCCACAATCGATCACACGCTTCCTAGTCTTTCCGTTCTCTAATCGTATCGTAACAACCGCACCCCTCGCCGGTGAATCATACGATGTCTTCGGATGAATACGGATCCATCGATTTCCCTCATGCTTTGGGTTCACTTTGTAAAAACTTATCGTCTGATATACAATCTCACCGTGTCCCAATATCAACTCCAACATTCCATCGTTGTCTATATCGCCAACAACACACGATGTTCCAAACCCGTATTTTTCCGTGGCATCCCCTATGTCAATCATCTCAAACACCTCCGTTTCATCGCGATACTTGTATAATACGTTCTCGCCACCATAACAGTGCACAAACACCTCATCGTATCCATCGTTATCGAAATCAGCCACCACGATATTCCTCACCGGATATTTCGCATTCCCGTCCTTCCCCACGCCCTTCGTCTTATAAAACGAACAATACGTGCTGGAATAGTCCTTCTTGAATACCTCGATCGCACCGTTCCAATTGCCTATGATAATTCCCAGTTCGCTCAGACCATTCTTATTCGCTATATTAATCGGCGCCATTCCACGAACATTGATGTTCTCCGAGGACATGTCCCAGTTCTGTATATTCGTCAATATGAAACCACCGTGATTGTTATTCTTCATAAATACGTTCGGGGTGTTCTCGTTGCCGAATAAAATGTCTAATTTTCCAGCACAATACGGCATCACCAACGCGCTCCTCGAGTATAACATATGATTCAGCCCGATATCCTTCGATATCTCCTTTACCCGCAACATCAACGGGTCCTTCTCCTTTAACTTTTCATACCGCGATTCATACTCAAAACACCGCAGATATCCTCCAAACGGACACGGTATAAACGAATAGGTCTCCGTGCCATAACGATCCATACAGATTACGTTCCTCGATGAATACTGATTGCTTACAACGCCGATATCGTTCTTGAGATAATCGACCTTGTTCCCCGATTCGTCAAAGGCGAATAGAGAATCGTCCACATTCTTATTACCATACATCGTATCGGTATTCACGACATATACTTCCTCAACACCGTCCTTGTTGATATCAGCGGCGCAAACACCGTAGGATGGCTTGCGGGAATCCTCGGCGGAATCCTCCTTGGCAAACTCCAGCTTTTTCGTATATTTGTCCCATTCTAAGATGGAATCGCCCATCTGATACCCTGATACGTATATCGAATACTTCTCTTTGCTCTTCTGGAAAATACACATACCACCGACTTTCATCAGTTTATTTCCGCGAACATCGCTCGTTTTATTCACAAACATTGCCCTTCTCTACATTATTCTACCATAATAATTGGGGGACGGCGCGTCCCCCAGATCCCCCTCCTTTGCGACCGATGGTCGCATTGTGATTCATTGATTATATTCAAGTGATAATCCACATCATAAGTATTGAATATGATATTGATTATTATGTTTGTCGATTTAATAATATCATGCGACCATCGGGAGCATGAGGAGGGGGATCTGAGAGCTTTTAAAAAAGCTCGCCAAAAGGGGAGCCGGGGGTTACACCCCCGGGGGACGCGCCGTCCCCCATTCAATGGTAAGAACGATTATCAGCACTCCTGCTATAAATGGGAGGCAAAAGATCCCTGGAGAGAGATTTGGGAGGATCAATCTCGTAAGGCAGATCGATCCTATAGAAAATACCATCTGTGCTGGTGGATGACTCGCAAATCTTGAAATTCACGTGAGGCTTTACATAATCCTTGCCGCAATTCACATAGTATCCATTGGGATAATACAACCTGATCACGAAATTGCCATTGGCATCCGCCTGGACAACACCCTGGTTCTTCGTGTTATCGAAGGCGATCTCCTCGCTGGGGAAAGGAAGACCGGAACCAGTATATGACTGACGGAAATCAGGAGGATTGGGTGCCCACCAACGAACGATAGAATTCATCTTAATGCCGGTAGGAACCTTACCATATACTGTGAAATTGCCATTGGTGGTCGCGGAAATCTTACCGCAGCACTGGAAATCCTGGCTCAAACCATTCTTGACGGTAAAATCAACAGTGCCGTCAGGGTTCTTTACTAAGCGCTGGGAAATGGGATAGGATTCTTTCACGTTTTTCTGGAACTCCGAACTCGATTTCATCACCATATTATTGGAAAATGACATTTTGTATATTATTATAGTATATTAATTTCCGAGCAAACATTAGAAAGCGTCCATGAATTTCCATATCGGATTATTCATATCCTTCCTTTTATACATTTTCCTCATTGTCGCAATGGGAAAATCACAATATGAACACCGTGGAGCAATTATATCAATCCTTTCCATCTTTTACGTTTGCTATTCTATGGTTGCCGCGATTCGTATCGAAGCAGATTCTCCAAACGTATCCGATGGATTCGTTCAATCGATCTATGATATGATTCGCAACCATGAAGGGTTTTCGGAAGACCTTAACAGTTTTGAAGCCGATTTGCCCCCGGATGTATTAAATCAAATATATCAAGCAGAACAAAATGAACAGAAAGAAATAGAAAATGATGAGTATGCTGATTCTATGCCAGATCCAGAATGCGATGAACAATGCGGTGTTGCGAAAGAACTTACCTGTAAACAATGCGCCGAATACGGCTGTGCGGCTGGCGCCGCCTCCCCTGCATCCAGTGGTGAAGCAACGAAAATATATATTTATAATAAGACGTGGCCCGAAGGAAAATCAATCACGAAAAAAAAGATCGTTCGTCGCTTACATCCCCTTTGTGAAACCCTCCTACAATCTGGATACGATCCGCGATGGACTATGGATGATCTCACCGATTTATCCAATTCTTTCCTGGGTGTTCAGCGACTCAACGAAATCGATATCAACTTCCGAATGCTTACCGGAAAACCTAAACTTACCATTCAACACGTTATGAAGTGCTTCCCTAACAGCACCAAATATTCCCGCCGAATTAAGACGATGACTGCGCCAATTGATCCTGTTGAATTGCGTCAAATCCTCGATACCAGACCGCTAAATTAATATAACAAACGGGAACTCCGTTCCCCATTAAAAAGGCAATACAATCCCCACTAAACTAAATAGATACCGGATCAAAAGGTTCAATCCATAAAACACAGAATTGATTAGTATCAATGCGACAACAAACATATCAATCGATGTGCTAATGATGTTCCTTAAAACCCATAGGATTCCAATAGACAATTGCTCAATGAATGTAAGAATCACGGATAAAATCACTTTAATAATCAGTTTATATTCACCACCATCATCGTCAATGTTCTTATTATTGGATTTCGCAAGGAACGGGAATGCCATCTCAACATGATCCTCCCATTTCCTACACCCTTTATACATCGATATACCAAAATATATGGATGATATCATAAGAATCACTGATAGAACAGCGAACATAATTCGCTGACGCTTAAAATAACAAACATCCTTATAATACTTGTTAATATGGATCAGATAAGCGAGAGATTGTGCTTCCTTTTGATTCTTTAGCTCAATGAGACGGTTCTCCTTCTCCATATTTTCCTTGGTGATCTGATCGATCTCCTTTTTCTTCGCATCCAATTCCTTCTCTTTCACACTCAGTTCTTTCTCTTTTTCCTCAAGATCCGCAATGTATTCATCGCATTGCGTGGATAGTTCCTCGCGTTCATCGTCCAGATCACGGTTTTCCTTCTCCAAACGATTGTTCTCTTGGCGCATCTGGAACATCTCCGATTGGTAACGATCTATGTCAGAGAATAGATCCAGCATCTTTGCCTTTTGACTGGTTGTGTCCAAGTTGAAGAAATCAGATAACATGGTCGCCATCTTTGTCCAGGACTCGATCTTGCTAATCGATGATTCACGCTTTTCGGTTTCTGCGATCTCCATCGATTTCTTATAAATATCCAGGTCCAATCGCTTCAATTCCTCCGATGTCTTGCGACGAGATGTGCGATTCGCTTCTTCCTTGGTCATTCGAACGCAATAAGATGGTGTCATGTTGGCGTCGGGAATAAACGAATCAAGGTTCGCGTCACTCACAGGAGATGGGGTCGTTTCATTTACAGACGAGTTCATTTCTTATTGTATACGTTGTTATACGATTCTTATCGCTTTCTTATATAGCTTAGCGATCCTTTATATTCAGTAAAATGGGGGAAAGTTCTACGGGTTACAACAGAAACAAATATAAAGAAAATCCACAAAGTATAACGATTTGACATCTAATTAAAAATGGACAAAATAGAGCGTGTAAATAGATTAAAAGAACACCTTGTTCTTTCAAAAATTAAGCATGAAGACAATATTATGAAACTTACTACGCTAAAAGAAGCACATGTATATTGTGTAATTAACCGATTGTCAGAACAGCAATATGGACCATTGCTTGAAAGATTTATCCGAACAAAATTCAATTACTTCAAGAACAAAGCAGAAAGCTGCACTGGTGATTGCTTTAAAAATGGAAAAAATTCAGAGGTAAAAGTATCGCTTGGAGGTGCCTTTCACACAAAGTTTAATTTCGTCCAGATTAGACCATCTCATGATTGCGATATTTACATATTCACATCATATCACCTTTCTCCTGAAAATGTTGAATCAGAAGGTGAATTGTATATATTTAAGGTTCCTAAAGAAGATATCAAAAAATTAGTTGTTTCTTTCGGTGGATACGCACACGGAACAATAAAAGAACACGGTATAATTACTATTGATTCTTTAAACGATGTAAATAACGTGAAGGAATATGCTATTCGACCAATTATAAATGATAATTGTTGGAACGCCTTAATGCCATTTAGAGTTCCAGAATCTGATCTTTAATCAATCATATGATTCACTATACAGTCTTACGAGTTCTCCTCTTCCCATCGAATTTTGTCGTGCTGTATCAAGACTTAATGTATAATCAAGTGAGTTAAAACGTTCAATTAATACGTTTTTGTTTATATTTGATTTGATCCAGTGCCAACTTTTAGGGCGTAGTGTTTCAAGTTTGGTATCTACAATTTCACCACATTTTCCACCATAAGCACGCATCGCAAAATCTGCTCCTTTCGGTGGTGTGGGTTGCCCTTTTGAATCTTTAGGACCAAACCCTAAAAAGTCCCAATCTTTATGCGTTGTTGAAAGTTCAATTATAGATCGTTTAACATCCTTTTTTTCCCAGATTTGGAAACAGCATTTTACCATCATTGGAGGACTAAACGAACAGGGTTCCATTGGTATTTCTTCATCATATACAAGATGAAAGTTTGTATTTAATTTATTATGAACACTTACACGACGAAATGTTCTTGGAATGATAAAAGCAATTACATCAGCCCATTTTGACGCATGATTAAAGAACTTAATCGCGAGAGAACTTACTCTGCCGAATGGAGGATTTCCAACAACCAGAATTTTACCAATATCTCTCGGAGGATCGTATGTAAGAAAATCCTGCTTGATAATGTCTTTATGTTCTGGCGAAATATCAATGCCAATTTTCTTATCGGTTGGAATTCTTGTAAGGAAACTACCATTTCCTGCGCTCGGTTCAATTACCAATCCCCAATCACTCCATTTGTAATGAGAACCAATAATTCCTAAACACTTTTCAGATATTGCTGGAATTGTATAGAATTTATCAAGTCCCTCTTCGCGAACAGAATCTGCTGTTGGAATAACGTGTGGTTTTATAGCATTCGCGCACATTTGTATTTTAATGTTGTTCTTTGTAATTTTACCTTCACTAAAATCAATTTTCATATAATACAGTGTTTATAATACCTTTATATTGTTTAACTAACATCATCCCTTTTAAATAGAATTCCCCGTTTATTAATCGCTATATATATTATGGGTATATTCGACTTTATTCGGAATGTCATCGGCTCTAATAACGGAGTCTCCGTTTCCAAAATCAAACAAAAAGAAAAGCTGTTCCTCGAAATCAAAAAAAACTTTGAAACTCTCGAGGATGAATACCAGCTTTATCTTAATCCCAACGAACTCTGCAAACATATCAGCATCATTGAAGAAGACCCCAATATCACCAAAGATCTCATCAACAAAAACAAAAATGTTTCCGTCGGTATGCCAAGCGATTCCTATGATATCAAATATCGTATCTGCCAAGATATCAGCAAAAATTACGCTATACGTATGGATATCGTCAAATTCATTAACGACAAAATCGCTGAAATCAATGTATCCGTCGACGATCTTATGAATCAAAATATTCGCGTCGATATCCTCGATACTGTCGATGGAAAACCCGTCACCAAATCCATGACCCTCAAAGAATTCCTCGCCATCAAAAAAGATTCTGCCGAAAAAGAAATCATCCTCGATTATATCTATACGATCATCAACAATATGATCGATGAAGTTATCAATCTCGCCGAAGAAATGAATAAAGTTCTCGAATATATGAAAAAGAACGATAACGTTATGACCACCGAGTTCCTTCAACGTAAAAAGAACGATGTCAATACAAGACTCAACAAATTCGCCGATAAAATCACCAACAATATCAAACAAATTCAAAACCGCATCTCCAATAATCGTATGGCTGGCGGTGGGAAATCGACCAAATCCAATCGCGGCAAACGATCCAAAACCACATCGTCCAAGACACGTAAAACGAAACGTAAGATCACTAAATAGAGATTCATTACGGGTTTGCCGAAAATGGGTTACACCCAGAACCTTTTGACCGAACTTTTACAAAAGTTCCCAACCCCTTTTGACCGACCTTCTGGGGGTGTAACCCCAGAACCCCTTTTTGACCACACTTTTTTTTAAAAAGTGTAAAATTGATTCAATATAAAGCATTCATACCAAGTGAATTATATAACCTAATCGGCAGTCGATCTTAATGGAATCCCTTCGCGCCACATCTATCCAGTCCTACTCTAAGATTCTCCCAGCTGATGTCGCTAAACACGTCGAAAAACATGTCTATGATTTCGGAATTCTTCAGTATCTATCTGAAAATGATGCGTTCAAAGAATTCTATCTTCATAAAACTCGGTCTCTCCTTCATAATCTTCATAAAAATCCTGATCTCGTTCAGCGTGTTTCTGCTTATCCTTTTAATGATCCTCAGGCTCCTAATATCTGCTCCCTGAAACCCCACGAAATCGATCCTAACACCTGGAAAAATATCGTCGACGAATTCTCTGAAAAAGAACAAAAAGCCCAGAATGTCGAAAATCTTGTCCAGGGATCTACCCAATACAAATGCCGCAAATGTGGTCATAAGAAAACACTTATAAATTTTGGGCAGACTAGGGGAGCAGATGAACCCATGACGACCTTCATCACTTGTATAAATTGTGGTGCTAAATGGAAGCATTAAAATAAAAAATTAATTTGTTAGTTGAATTCATGTATAGTAAATTTAATAAAATTAACTATTTTGTTGTAATTGGCGATATAAATCGCATTACTTTGTAATACTCATTATTATATTATTGGATAATGGGTATTAATGATTCAAACAAGATATTGGACGGCTATGTCGTGGTGTTTCCACCTCGACAAGCCTTTCCTTGGAAAATCTGCTGTCGAGTCATGTAAAACCCACCTTCGGTGGATACATGACGAAGCAGCCAATTGGCGTAGTCCACCTTTTTGGTCGCCCTTTTTGGAAAAAGGGCATTTTAACAAACATAAAGACAACTTCATTCGATTATCTATATTCTTGCTCTCTAAAATGGCTAACACAAACGTCGCTATCAAGCGTATCTTCAACGATCTTAAAACTGTTCAAAGCCCCGAATTTCAAAAAGAGAATGGTATTTATGTAGTCTTTGACGAAGATGATATTTTCTCATCCGTCAAAGCCCTGATCATCGGTAAATCCGAAACACCCTATATTGGTGGTTACTATTTCTTTAACATCAAATTCCCACCTAATTACCCTTTCGCCCCTCCTGATGTCAAGTATGTTACAAATGATGGTAATACTCGTTTTAATCCCAATCTTTACGTCAATGGTAAAGTCTGTTTATCGATCATTAATACCTGGACAGGTCCATCATGGACGTCTTGCCAAACCCTTGCCACAGTGCTTCTGTCTATTTCTGCGATGGTTATGATCGACAACCCTCTCATCAACGAACCTGGATATAATGGGTATCCCAAAACACATCCCACGATGATGTCTTATCAAGAGTATATCGAATACAAAAACATCCAATTCGCGTTTGCCCAAATGGCTACTAAGCCAATCGCCGGATTTGATGTGTTTAACGATGTGATTCTCGAGCATTTCTCCAAGAATCTGCCCGATGTCCTCAAATTCGTCATGTCGAAACAAAATATGGCACCCACCAAACGATCTCTTATCTATGGAATCACCGGAACAATCGATTATCCTGCTCTAAGAACCGAACTATACTCGATCTATAACGAATTCGTGAAAACCAATCGTATCCCTGCTAATCCAGAGATTGATACAATCTATAATACGTTCCCTGTGTGGGGCAAACCCGAATCCGCTGTTAAAAAGGATACATCCGCCAAAAAGGAAACGATTGTTAAAAAGAAACTATTTGATACAGAGACATCTGATAAAAAGAAAGTCATTAAAAAGACGACTGTATCTCCACCCGATCTTCCCCCGATGACCCCTGAAATCGTAACCCTTGTTAAAAATGTTGATCAAGAACCTAATACTGTTTCATCTGCTCAAACTGTCCCGGTTCAACCCATCGAAAACACTGTAAATAATAATCCTGTCACTGAAAACAATGCGGAAGATACCAAAAAAGTATCTGGGCAACCCAAGGACAAAGCTTCTGGTTTTGTGGAAGGCACTATCGCGACAGGCGTTGATAACAAATTGTATGTTTCCGTGAAATCCTCGCGCAAAATGAAACAGAGTGATGGATCTGTTAAGACCATCGATGTTTATCGCTGGAAACTTATGAAACAGTAAATACACGTTTTAAAAAGTGTTATAATCGTTATTTGTGATATAATCAAACGATCGATATTTATTATAATTCATTAATAATAGATATCGTTTATAATTAACTAATTTACTTTGATATAAAAACATAACGCCTAATTAATAAATAAACTATAAATGTCAAAGTGTATTTACGATAATTGCCAGACCCAGTCATCGTACAATTATGATGGTCAATCAAAAGGATTATTTTGTATGGCTCATAAGTTGGACGGCATGATTAATGTTAAAAACAAAAAGTGTATTCATTCTAACTGTAATAAATATCCCAATTTCAATATTGATGGACAATCTAAAGGGTTATATTGTTATGACCATAAATTGGATGGTATGATCGATGTTATAACTAAAAGGTGTCTTTACGACAATTGTAAGAAAATCCCAGTTTTCAATATTGATGGACAATCTAAAGGATTATATTGTTATGACCATAAATTGGATGGTATGATTAATGTTATAACAAAAAAGTGTCTTTACGACAATTGTAAGAAAATCCCAGTTTTTAATATTAATGGACAATCGAAAGGATTATATTGTTATGACCATAAATTGGATGGTATGATCGATGTTATAACTAAAAGGTGTCTTTACGACAATTGTAAGAAAATCCCAGTTTTCAATATTGATGGACAATCTAAAGGATTATATTGTGCGATTCATAAGAAGGAAGGTATGGTCGATATTAAACATAAAAAATGTATTCATTCTAACTGTAAAAAATCTCCAAATTTTAATATTGATGGACAATCTAAAGGATTATATTGTTATGATCATAAATTGGATGGTATGATTAATGTTATAACAAAAAAGTGTAAAACACCTTTATGTCTAACACAGATTAAAAATAAATATGATGGATATTGCATGTTTTGTTATATTAATTTATTTCCTGATAAACCAGTTTCAAGAAATTACAAAACAAAGGAAAGCGCAGTCGTCAAATATATAAAATCGAAATATCCTGATTTTACATGGATTACTGATAAAAAAATTCAAGGCGGTTGTTCTAAGAAAAGACCTGATCTATTACTCGATTTAGGATATCAAGTCATAATTGTAGAAATTGATGAGAACCAACATATCGATTATGATTGCTCGTGTGAAAATAAACGTTTAATGGAACTATCTTTAGATCTTGGACATAGACCTATAATATTTATTCGATTTAATCCGGATGACTATATACTTAACGGTCAAAAAATTACGTCTTGTTGGTCTATAAATACACTTGGACTTAGCACAGTTAAAATTTCAAAGAAAACTGAATGGGACAAACGTCTCGAAACCCTGTCGTCTCAAGTTGAATATTGGTCAAATCCTGATAACAAAACAAACAAAACAGTTGAAGTTATCAATCTATTCTACGATTCTTAATATATTCATTACATAAGATCGATGTCTATTATCAGTTTTAAATAATAGATATCGTTAATAATTAACTAATTTAAAAAGGAGCATACTTCCATGAAGAATCTAGAGCCGTTATTTTAAACGGATCTGTCTTGTCATTTATAACATATACATAATTGCTAGCGCATTGATTGGAAGATGCACTTGGCTTGCTGCATGAAGAGCACCCGTTGTTATTAATGGCGGAAGAGCGATTTAATTCCATAAGTTTATTGGCGTTCTCCTGTAAAAAACTTCTAAATTCAAACGAGGAATGAATGTTATTTTGTGTCCTTATATTACCATCGAGACTGCAGTTAGGACGATAATCCGTAAAATGCCTGCCATCGCTCATCCTAGCTGGACAAAAATTATTTACGTTGTTCATTGTTCTAATATAATTATTATAGATTATTTTCTATGGTATATTTGTTAAATCCAGTGGATTCGATGTTTATATAGGTTTTCCGTTTTGGCAAACCCTATTATTATAATAAATATGTAATAAATTTATATAATGAACTCTGAATCATCGATTAAGGTTCCTAAAAAAGCAGATTGCGTCCGAAGAGTAGGTAATATGCTTGGAGCACCGCCGAATTTAAGATTTAATTCTGCTTCTTTTGGTAAGAAAACATCCAAATCAGAGTCTTTCAATACCGACGATCTCGTGTTCGAAAAACGCCTCCTTCAGTTCTCCCCCAAATTATACCATCTCATCGAAAAAATCAGAACCCTCGACCAACAGGATATGGCTGATCATAAAACCCATTTCAAACACGTCATCTTTACCGATCTAAAGCAAGGCGGCTACACAAAAATGGTCGCATCCACCCTAATTATGAACGGGCTACAACTGGCATACGATAACAAGCTTAAGCTCAAATCCCCCGCCCAATTAAAAAGCAAAGAATCCTTCTTATACCTCTGCACTACATCGATTTACGGAACTACCATTGGCGCCCGTAAAAAGAAGGAACTCCTCGAGATGTTTAACTCTCGTCCCGAGAATAACCACGGTCAATTGTGCCGCTTCGTCCTCCTTGATAACGGATCCAAAGAAGGTATTGATCTATTCGATGTCAAATATATCCATATCCTCGAACCCCAGATCTCCAATGCCGACCAAAAACAAGTCATCGGTCGAGGAACCCGTCTTTGCGGTCAATCCGGTCTCAAATTCGATCCCGTCGAAGGCTGGCCCCTTAACGTGTTCATTTACGATATGCTCCTTGATCCCTCCCGTGCTGAACTCTATTCCACCCAGAGTCTTCACCAATACTTCCTTCGCATCGCAAATATCGATGTCCTCAAACAAGCCTTCGCCCCTGAATTAGAAAGGGTCGCACGTATTGGATCCGTTGATTACTCACTCAACAAAAATATCCACGAATTCAAAAAAGCCGCCCCTGCGCCCATGGAGGGCGGTGAAACTCCTCAACCACGATGCGATAAGGATTGCGGAAAACGCGCTAACAAATACATGCCCTATAACATCGCCCCTCTTATGCTCATCGCTGTTCTCTCCAAGGTTAAAATCCCCACCGAAAAGAAGCTCAAGGAAATGGATATCACTGTCCGCGATTACCTCTGCCGTCAGATGAAAACCAACGATACCTTCTGCTCTCTCCTAAAATCTGTCTGGGGCAACGAAAGAGAATACTTTAAAGAACAAATGCCCGCCCTCAAAAAAGCCTTCAAGACCGCCAAATACAAGTCCATTGGCTACCGGAAACGTATCTCCATCAAGAACTATCTCGTCAAGAAATTAAACCTCGAAGCCCCTTTCGAAATCATCTTGCCCGCCGGAAAATCCGAAAAAGATTTCGATGGCGATGATGGCGACGAAAACGTCGAGGAAGAAGAATCAAATGTCAAATCGCCCGAAGCATCTATTTCACCGAAATCACCGAACGTTTCCCCTAATACTCCTATCGTTGAAACCCCTGCTCATATCCCCAAAGATCCCAATTATCCCCTCGATATGATCAATAATAAACGCCTTGGATTCGAGGATATGAGGAAATATGTCGATAGCAACTTCTCCAAATACAAATGGGACGAAATCCAGATGGAAAATATGTGCGCCCCTAAGAGCGAGTCCAGCTCGAACGGCGCCTCTTCCTCTCAAGCAGTCAAGAAACTCCTTGATTTCACTCCCACCCAGAGCTTCATCCAGAACTATTTCCGCCCCTCCATCCATCAAAAAGGTATGCTCTTATACCATTCCGTAGGTACCGGCAAAACCTGCACTGGTATCGCTACCGCCACAGCCGAATTCGAAAAACAAGGATATACCATTCTCTGGGTTACCCGCGGTAGCCTCAAAAACGATATCTGGAAAAACATGTTCAAACAGGTTTGCCATAACATACTACGACGCAAAATCGAGGAGGAAGGGCTCAAGGTTCCCACCGAATTTGCGGACCAGGTCCGCCTTCTATCCAAGTCCTGGACCATTCGCCCCATGTCCTATAAGCAATTCAGCAATCTCATCACCAAATCCAATAAGTTATACGACGATCTCGTCGAAATCAATGGAAGCAAAGATATCTTCCGCAAAACCCTCATTATCATCGATGAAGCCCATAAATTGTATAGCCCCGGCGATCTCCTCGCCCAAGAACGCCCCAATATGGATATCTTTGAAAAGGCGATCCAAAAATCCTATGTCGTCAGCGGCAAAGATTCTGCCAAGCTACTAATGATGACCGCAACACCTTTCGGCGTGGATCCTATGGACATGATGAAGCTCCTTAACCTCATTATTGAGCACTCCAAAGAAGATACATTCCCTACCGATTTCAACGAGTTCCAGACCAAGTATCCCCTCACTCCCAACGGTCTTTTCCAGGAAGAATCGATGATGCGTTTCCTCGACGATATTAGCGGTCTGGTTTCTTATCTTAATCGCGAAAAAGATGCCCGTCAATTCTCCCAACCCAATATTCGTCTCATTCAGATCCCTATGACCGGCATGGATGCCATTCGCGACGAAGTCAAAATGATGGACAAACGCATGGAAGATCTGTCTAAGAGCGATGCGCTCTGGTCGGCGAAGAACGATAGCGATATGAATATGATTGCCGCGAGAATCAAGGAACTTAAATCCAAGGAATACCGCAATTCGCTGTGCGGATCCAAGACCAAACAGGATAAAAAGGACTGTGTTGCGTCAATTGATCGCGAAGTCCAGGATTATTCCAACAAAAAACAAATGCTCGCCGATAAAAAGCGCGGCTCAAAGGATCGTGAACGCGAGATTAAATTGATGGCGAAACAGATCAAGGCTGGCAATAAAGATCTCAAACTTCGTCTCGAGAAAACGCAAGAATATCTTATGCTCAATAAGTGTATGTCTATGGACCATAAGAAAATTATGATGCTTCCCAGTCAAGCCAATGGTGCCGTTGCCATCAATAATCAGAATCGCTCCAACAATAACGCCAATGCTGCTCCTGGATCGCCCAATAATACCGGGTTTGTTCCCCAATCGCCCGTGTTAAACAATGTTCGCCCCCCTCAGCCTCCAGCCCTTTCTCAAGCAAACGCGAATCGCCTCAATAAACGTATGGCTGCTATGGATCGTTTCAATAAAATGCCTCAATTCGCCCCGACGATTCGCAGCAATTTAAATCAGGTTAAGAATGTCAGGGAAATCAGGTCTGCCAGTTTTTAAATACTTTACACTTTAAAAAAGTGTGATCAAAAATAGGTTTAAAAGAATGTCTTATTAATGTATGTGTTGGAATAAAGATGTTTCATTAAATACATTCCTGTTTTCTATATTTGCTCTTGGTCTAATTGTATATAATAACAAATATACACAATATAAAATAGAAAGCATTAATAATCTTCCTGTCATAATATTCATATTATCGTTTGTGTTTATGCAACTTATCGAACATTTCATCTGGAAAAACATTAACAATCCTATTAAAAACCGATTTTATTCAATGTTAGCAATAGGATTACTGTTTATTCAACCAATTGCCGCATCTTTGTTGATAACTGATAACAATAAAAAATATACATTCCTTAAAATATATTTCGTATTTGCCCTGGTTTATATAATTCATATGTTCCCTATTTGGAAATCCATAAATACATCCGTATCTAAAAATGGTCATCTCATTTGGAATTGGAATGGATCTGAATTTAGAACGGTCATTCATATATTATGGGTTTTGTTTTTCATATATCCACTGTTTATTTCACATAATAGAAAAATCGCATATGTCGCGATTGGTATTTATTTATTGTCAGCAATCACCTATTATCGTGATAAAACTATAGGATCCATGTGGTGTTGGCTTGCGAATATAACGCTTCTTTATTTCATAATTAAATTATTATTGGTTTTGCCCTTCCAAGAACACGGAATTTGTCTATAATACACTTTTTAAAGGCTGCTTCGTCATGTATCCGCTGACGGTGGATTTTACATGATCTTCGGCGGCATTGCCGCCTTGATAGAGCCTATGGCTCTGGCAACTCGCCAGCGAGTTTTCATAGGGAGGCTTGACGGGGTGGATACACCACGACATAGCCTTTAAAAGTGTATTTTATAGTTTCCAATATATGTAATACTTTTGAGCAACGCCATTTAACAAGTCTGTAAAACTTGGATAAATCCCCATATTGGGCGTTCCAGTATATCCGTCATCGCCGACATGGAACGCCCATTCATTCGTTTCAGTATTGTACCAAACTTGGGTGACCGTTAAAGATCTACGAAAACCCATCTTCTGAACCCATGGTCCAACTTTTACATCTTCATCAATCCATTCTAAATGGCTAACTAAATGTAACATAATGTCATCGACTGTTTTACAATCTTCCGCACGCATATTATAATTCACAATTATGTTTCTATATATTCGTTAGAATTCAAACGAAACTTTCAAAATAATCAAAACTCTGTTTTTGATGATCACACTTTTCAAAGTGTATTAAACGCTTGTGCGTCGATTAAATCTGTCGGGATTAGATCTATATTCTCGCAATGCTGTTGTAAATCGCGTTTCCTTTACGCTATCCAAGTCCTTCCCCGGATCGATCAATAATTCATACAGATGTTCGAATATTTTGTATAAGTAAATATTTGGATTCCATTCTCCATCCTTTAAAAGCAACGTATGTATATTGCCCATATCATCTACATTCGGATGGTACATCCGCGAATCATAGAAACGTATGATCGGTTTCTTAAACGGATATTCTGGCGATAAATACACGCGGAATTCATATTCCCCACCAGCATACAACGAATTCGGCGGTCCGTATAAATACCCTCGCCATTCATATGGATCATCACTCGATGGATATGCATATATCGAATTGTTCAAAGCATACCCCTCAATATATCGTATCTCCTTTTGATATCTGCGATCTAATCGTAACGATAATGGCGATTCATATAAACTCATTGAAATTATATCGATGATACTATATGGTTTTCTTTATATTAAGGAGACGTCCCGTCCCCTTGAACCCCTCGCATTAATAAAAGGAGACGTCCCGTCCCTTGAACCCCTCGGGTCTGGACGCTTTTAAAAAGTGCGACCAAAAGGGCGGATGGACTGGACTATGAACCAGAGCCCGCATTGGGTCCCAAAGTAACCCATCGTTGTCTTTATATCATTATTCGGGACTGCGTTTAAATTTCAAGATTGATCAATCATTTCTTGATTATGTTATGAATTTCATAGTTTAGCAAAACCTGACATTCTTCGAATGTTTCCTTTGGAATTTATGCTAAACCCTTCTTTTGATCACACTTTTTTCAAAAGTGTAATGAATTTAATATCACTAACTTGTAAGTATTACGATGAGTTCATCCGTATCTGATTATATTTTAAACCGTAAATCTTTGTTTGTTAATCCTCGTATTGTAAATCATGGAAAACGCTGGAATAATATTACCATTAAAAGTAAATTTTGTTCTAATGAAACAATGATAAATGTCGCAAGCGGTTATCATTTACACGTTAATTTAGATGATTTTAAAGTCAATTTAAAAAGCGATATAAACTATATTCTAACAAATGCAAAACTTTTACCACCATCTTTTTTTATTGAAATCGCTGACAAGGGTAATAAGAAAACAAAACTTCTTATCGTAAATACAAAAATACTAAAAAATAACAATATTGATATTAATTTATATGATTTAAAAACCGTTGAATCTCTCGAAATAGACTACAATACATTAGATTTGTCCAATGGTACTGCCGAATTTTGTGTGAATACTGGCATTGATGTAATCAGTGACGATTCGAATAATCCAATATCTATCAGATCGATTGAAGGTTATATACACAAAACCAATAATATTAGTGGTTATGAAGCTACTTTAATTCGTAAAAAATTAAACTGGATGTTAGGAACACCATATATCGATGTTTATGATGCCGCAGCAACGAGTAGCGTCAATTCTATTTCTGAAACATTTTGGAAAGATCGTCGCATTACCTTTTATGAACCATTGGGCTTTATTCCACTTAATTATTTAACTACCGAAATGAAAAATAATATTAAATCAGGAAACCAATTATCAATTAAGGATTGTGAAATTATTTATAACAACACGATCCATGATAAAATAAATAACCCTAAACCAAATGAAATAGGATATTACATAAATCCTCTTTTATATCCTCCAGGATCTGAAATATATCGATATCCATACAGACAGTTATTATCCGGATCTGAAAAGTATAAATATAACGAATTAATAAAATTTGCCGCAAAATGGTCAGAATATCCTCTGATAAATATAAATTCTGGTCATCCAGAATATACAACTGATTATAAAAACTATTCATTTCCAAAGTCAAAAACAAATCCGTTCAAAAATTTAAATGAATTTCAAAATTCAATTGAATTTCAAGAAAACAGAAACCCTTCGAAAAATCAACCAAGTTGTCCAACAGAATTCAATAAAAATATAAATTCTATTACAAATTCGGTTATTCAACAAATCAATAATCAAATGGTCCCAAAGTAAAGCCTTTATGGCTTTATATTGACCTTTTATTTACAATTTATTAACAATCGAGGCAAACGCACTCCTTTAAGAAAAGAGAGACCAAATACTCGCAAATATACTTACCAAACAAATTACCACTGAAATACTTACCAAACCGAGGGGCAGGGAACTTTAAAAAAGTTCGATCACATCCCACGTCGGAACCGCCTCGCGCCAATGATACGTCTCCACGCGAACCATCCCGGTATAATCGCGCCATCTCTTCGTATAGCCCACCTCCCCATCGCTGAACAACACGTACTGGCTATCCTCCGCAACACTGTTGTCCCAGCCAATCTTCACTGGCTCCGTCAGCATAACCAACATCCCGTCCTTACCCTCCTCCGGGAAATAGTAATTGTCAACCACGTATCCACTCAAGGTCGTCGCGACATACCTACGCTCGCAAAACTGCCACATCTCGTTGTAGCCCCTGTAATGGTTGACGATGAAATCGATCTTTTGCCAAGGATCCACGTTCGCAGGAGGATATCCGGGAATCGGAGCAGCGCATGCGCCACGCTTATACCACTCGTCCCACGAATTCTCAATCTCTTCCTTAGGAGGACGAATCGCTCTGCCAATCATCATTTCTTGATTACTTGGTTGGTTGCTTAACTTCTACGAAGTCATCTTATCCTATTTATCCTATATCAAATCAATTTTTTCGTACCTTATATACCTTTTACATCCCCGTTAAAGCCCTAATATCGTCGTTCTCTCATTTCCGTTTTTACAATTCGTGATACTGTATTCATATTCCTAATCATCGATTCATATTTGGTTTGAATATATTCGCTCTTCCACGCATTGCTTTCATACAATACCTTCGGTTCATACGTAACTACCAAATGTTTTTCAATACGATCTTCCTCATCCGAATCGTATGAATCATAAATATACCCTCGCTGTCGCTCGATCTCGATTATATCCATATTTACATTATCGGGCTGCTTCGTCATATAATACACCTCAAGAACCTTTATGATATAATAATCACATCCCATTTTGAACAAATATATTACTTGATCGCAAATCTTTATATTTGCTCGCTTAAACAATTTTCGTTTAATAGCTATGTATATGCGTTCAATATCATATATCCACAATATAAAGACAAATCACTATCATTCATACATATTTCATTGAAATATAAAATGGATTCTCCGTCAATGTCGGACGCCAACGCAACTCTGAGAAAACGATCTAATACAACCGCCCCTAAACCAGATCGCCCCAAGTTCTCAATTGATGATGTCGCCAAACATACCACTGAAAATGATGCCTGGATCGTTATCGATAATAAAGTCTATGATGTGTCTGGTTTCGCCAAAAATCATCCCGGTGGGCACGCTGCATTGATGTCTCAGGCTGGACGCGACGCAAGCGACGCTTTTCTTGCGTTTCACCTCGCAGATACTCGCGAATACCTCGCCGATTTTCTAATCGGAGAACTCGAGCCTATTCCTCCGGTTTCCAAAGATCTCCACGATTTTAGAAAATTACACCAAGAAATCACCGCTGAAGGATATTTTGAAACGAACTTACTCTATTATCTGTGGAAGGTATCCTCCACTCTCGCTTTTGCCGGATTCAGTCTCGGAATTCTTTATGCTTATCCAGACAGTCTTTTCCATCGCTTCATCGCCGCTGTTTCTCTCGCACTCTTCTGGCAACAAACAGGCTGGCTATGTCACGATTTCCTTCATAACGCCGTGTTTAAAACGCGCAAATACAATAACTGGTCTTGCTATTTCCTCGCCGATTTCTGTATGGGATTCTGCGTTTCCTGGTGGAAAACCAAGCATAATACTCATCACGCTGCTTGTAACGAAGTCGGTCGCGATCAAGATATCGATACTCTGCCTATTCTGGCTTGGTCTCACAAAGTAATCCCTCCCGGATTCTTTGAATCAAAACTCGGAAAATTCTTCGTATCCTATCAACACCTTACAATCATTCCGATTCTCTTTTTCGCTCGCATTCACTGGACTATCCAATCGCTTCAATATGCTCTCAACAAACACAATCTATGCCCTGATCGCGCAATCGAAATCTTAGGGATTGTATGTCATTGGATCTTTTTTACATCCTATTTCTTCTGGACTCTCCCTGTACAAGATGCCATCGTATTTATGCTTTTCGCGAATTGCCTGTCCGGATTCTTTACTGGTTCTGTCTTCGTCATTTCACATAACGGAATGCTCGTCGTAACCCCTGAAGATGCCAAAAAATATAACATAAATTTTTACTCGCTTCAAGTCCTCACTACCCGCAATATTCAATCCAGTGTTTTTTGGGATTGGTTTACAGGAACGCTAAATTATCAAATCGAACATCATCTTTTCCCTACGATTCCTCGGCATCATCTCGGAAAATTATCCAGAAAAGTCAAGGATGTCTGTAAAAAACACGATCTCCCACATATTACGATTGGCTATTGGAGCGGTTTGTTCGATATCATTCGTCATCTATCTAGTGTTAAAACCACATTTGAAAGAGAAATTTGATCAAATAATGGAAAGGAATAAGCACGTATCATGGCTGCTTCGTCATGTATCCACCTTTGGGGGATTTTACATGACTCGACAGCAGATTTTCCCATGGAAGGCTTGTCGGGTGGATACACCACGACATAGCCCGTATCATCCATAATTCAATATGAATTCATTGCGCATAAATAAATGAATTCATATAATGTTAAAATAAAATATCGTATATTTTCTATATTATATTCTATGAAAAAATTAGAAAGAGAAATGCCAGAAAACACGCAATCACAACAAAACACTTTGGAAAGCGATTCATTACATATCGAGTATTTAGAAAAGCATGCACATTATAAAAACTCATATACAAAGAACACTGTATATTGGGGACTCGGGATTGAAAACGAGTCATACTTAGAATTCGATTCATTGCGGATAGTTGATTCGCAATTTATGATAAAAAATCATAAACGAGAGAGATATTGTATCGATTATGTAAAAAACTATAAAAATAACGTTTTTTATGACTCGATTGTGCGTATTTTTCATAATAAAAACAAGAACTATCTATCAATCCTGATGAATGCTCATTCTTTTTTAAAATGCGATAAATACGGAAATCATAGCATGATTTATCATAAAAATGAATACATACCAAATTCAACCTATAATGGTCTAAATTTGTTTGAAGAATTACAAAAAACAGAACCATACTTTCGCGAACAGCACGGAAAATCGTTCGTATTCGATGGCGATACTATAGAATTTATTACGCAAAATTTTCTAAATTCAAATATTAACGATACGATCCTCGAGTTATCCCATATTGAACATACGTTTATTACAAAATTGCGATCCGCGTTAAAAACATTAAATTATATGCCAGATCTCGGCAATATTCAAATATGCACTAAAAATCATCCGTTTGCGATTTTTTTAACAAATATGAATCATTATACCATTTTTAACAATATGACATATCATTTTAATATTACGATTCCAACAAAATTAAATGAACAATGCGAAATCGATGACAAACGATTGTTTATCGAACAACATCGTAACGCGATTCGTGTTATTCAATGGCTTGAGCCTATCCTCATCGCAAAATTCGGCGCACCTGATTATTTATCACTTCACGATAAAAATGTTAATCTCACAAAATGCTCTCAACGATGTGCGATTTCTCGTTATATAAGTATTGGAAGTTATAACACCGATAAAATGAACCCTGGTAAAATACTGCAGATAGAACTATCAGAACACCCAATGAATACCTCACCCATATGGTGGTTCAATCGATATTATCAAATGTGCGGTTACCAGAAATTAGATAAAATTGGTCTCGATATAAATTTTCATAAACATTTGAACCACGGTATAGAACTTCGTTTTTTCGATTATTTCCCGGAATGTCATTTGCGAGAAGTCCTACAGTTTATCGTGCTTGCCCTCGATCTATCCCTCGACAAACCGGATATTATAAATCCCATTTATCAATTCGAATGGAATGACCTCGTGTATAATACGATATTATACGGAAAAGACGCTATCATAACAAAAAATATTTTAAGTGTCTATGCGAGCGTTTTAAATATACCCTCCCTCTTATCCATCGACAAGCCGATAACTCCTGTCGATTTATATGATATAATTTACAAGCATTTACACGATACATATCGAACTACCGGATTGTGCTCGACAAAAATGATCTCTCAAGATACTATCGAAATCTATACACCGGTTTCCTCTGAATCAGTCCCTGCCGCAGCATCATCGCAATCCCATAAAGTAAAAAACGCTACGACCCAAACAGAAAACATCGACCAAAATAATGCTGAAAAGAAACCTGGATTCTTCCGCCGATTATTCTCACGCAAAAAGAAACCATCACAAATCGTTCAACCCAATGTCGCAATTGATATCAATCAAAACGATCCAATTGACGAAAAAATGCGAAAGAAAATCGTGTTCATCTGACATTTTAATAAAAGGTCGACCAAAACAATGAATTATTCTTAATCATCAAATATTAATTATCGTATATTATTGTATATTGTGAATGACTGAAGGTGTAATCTCTAGAACAGGTATAACCGCGACATCGGTTACTGAATTAGAAGCAAATAAAAAATCAGATACCGTTTATTTTACATTTGGTCGTTTCCAACCTCCCACAATTGGTCACGAAAAATTAATAAACGAAGTCATCGCGCATTCAAAAGGCGAAAGAATAATCACTATAATAGAAAAGGGCGTAAAAAAACAAATACCATCTCCAATTGGAGATTATTATATTGTTCCAAGCGGTACTCAAACAGAACCAGGTAGACAACCAAGCACAAAATTAACTAAAAAAACACTAACGTTTGATCCTCTAAAAAATGCTGAAAATCCAGAATTCAAATCTCCAATGAATCACAAATTCAAATTCGAATTAATGACAAAAATGTTTCCTCATGTTAATTTTATTAAAGTTGGATCTGGTATTACCGGAACAATACCGGGTGTCATTGGAGCTTTAAAATCAGTCTATGATAAAATATTTATTGTATTGGGATCTGATCGTGCTGAAGATGAAAGTATGAAAAAATTAATAGAAAGATGTGGTGTAAAAGGTGATGAAACAAAAACTATAAAAATTATACCGGTTATGAGAGATACTCAATCAAATAGCCTTTCTGTTAAGGCAATGTCTGGAACAAAAATACGAACCATCGCATTGTCTCTTAATCCTGGTAGACCAGACATAAAAAATGTTAAAAAAATCCAAAAGAGCCTTGCTTCATCAAATAAATTAAACGATAAAAATGTTAAAAATACGATTAATAATATTCGTGCTGGCGTTGGTTATAATGAAATTCAATGGGGATATTTCCCAATAGGAAATAATGATGGTAATACAGAACAGGTAAATACTGAGATTCCTAATAACACGGATGAACCCGAATGTGAAAATGTTGAAAATTCAAAAGCTTGCAAAAAAAGAAAAGCAGAAAATAATATTTATTGTCCGCTCCCTAAAAAGAATCCAGAATCCACCGAATCTGGTGGATCCAAACGCAAAGCTACAAAGAAAGATACAACATTTATCAATAGGCTTCTTAAGAAATTAAACCTCTAATGAACTTTTTAGAAAGTTCGATCAAAATAGGTCGGTCAAAATTAAGTGCGATGATTATTATGTTTTTTGTTCATAATATACATCGTTTATAAAATAAACACCTTTAAAAGTATTTTAATTCACAGGAGATAGAGGCACGGTCTCGACCGCCTTGCGCCTACATAGATATGCCTTCACGCGTGCGTAAATCCCTGATTCATATACATACCTTCCAATAAGATATGCCGTAACAACACCGCCAGAAATCTTTGCGTATGAAATGTAATTGTTCTTCAAGCCAAACATATTATCTTTGATCCTACTTGATATTCCATGTCCGTCGTCTTATCCTTATATTGACCTTTTTTGAAAAAAGGTCGACCAAAAACAGGACTGCGTCCTCACACTCCTTTGAAATATACGCTTTGAAAGTGTATTACAGCTCGATCGATTTGCGAACGAATAGATAATCATGGATCCTTTGTAGGATACCAGAATCCTTGATAAACAATCCGATATATGTAATCACAAATACATCAGAAAACCTCAGTGATGAAAGCGAAAAGTTTCTTAGACAAAACATTCTTAATCTTTGATTATTCCGTAGTGTTATCTTTATATTAGGGAGAACTACGTTCCCCCTGACCCCTTCCTTTTGCCACGCTTCGGGGGTGTAAATGGGGAACTATGTTTCCCAGAACCCCTTTTTGGTAGGGTTTTCCGTTTTCGGAAAACCCGTAATGAATCATAGAGGTGAGCATTTAGGAATCAACGAAGTTGATGCCGAAAATGCGAATCTCTACTTTTTGGTCGCCCTTTTTCTTAAAAAGGGCTTTTGACCGAACTTTTTCTAAAAGTTCTTTGAATGTTTTTATGAATCGCATTCGGAATGATACATTGATACGATCTTTATTGATCTCATTAAACATATCATCATACTCACTATCGTCGCGGTCGCTGTCGTATCCTGAACTTACCGGGTCTTCTATCTCACTATCGTATTCCGAACTCCCATATGAATCATAAGTGTCCGTTTCCGTATCCGTTTCCGTATCCGTTGCCGTATATGATGTATTTGAATAATCGATTCCGTGGAACGATTTAGATACATATGGATGGTCAAGGGATAAATGATGTATATCGCCGGGATGTGTATCGTTTAAAATGTCTGATTGATTCAATGGACTATCGATCGATGAATCGGATAGAGATTGTGTCAAATAAAATGCGTGATGGATTCTCAATTCATTGTAAATATTCTTTTTCATTCACGATTTGATTTTTTCTCGTCAATAAAATAACTCATATATTTATTTAATACATTATCATATAAATTCTTCATATAGATTCTCGTTAGCCTAAGCTGACAATTTGTTTGAAAATTCGTGTAAATCTCCTGTGCCCATCGATAAATTACAATCCTTGCAAACCGGTCGGATATTCGACAACTCATTCGATCCACCCTTCTTCAACGCCACACAATGCGCCATATGGAAATCGTCACGGTATATTACCGATCCACACTTGGTATAACAAGGTCCCGAAAACGTCGTCTCAAATGGACCAACGTGTTCATTCCATATCTTCTTACGCTCTGCCTTTGTGAATTTGCGACGGATCGGTCCGCCTGCCCCTCCCCCACCGCCACTCGAATTATCCATCCCGGGAATCACCTTGTGCCACAAATCATACAATCCCAAAAAACACGGCGAATCGATGGTATCCTTGTTCTTAAACCCCTTCATATACAGTTCTATATCGTAGTCCTTCACATAATCCTCCAGCATTGAATTCAGCTTCATTATACGATTCAATACACCATCCACCGTAACAATCGATGATGCCGAATCGAAAAACCACTCGATTCCATTGATACGATCCGAAAACTTCTTGATGTTTATATTCGGGAATCGCGGTGTGTCTGAATTGCTATGAAACTGCTTAAAATACGGCATCATCTTCGCAGGCAGTTGCTTCATCACCATCAATCGGGCATCATCGTATAGATTCGCGATCAACGATTCAGGACACTGGACATTGGAATTCGCCATCTCAAAATTCATCTTGATCTCCAGCGGATTCGCAACCGGGACCGTCTGCGTCCATACATATATGCTCAGATTCATTTCTTCGCACAATGTCTTCAGCGCAAAGTAACGATGCTGACCATCGATCAAATATTCGATGCCGGAATACTTACACAAAATGATATCGCCCAACACCGGGAAATATCCGCGCTCCTTATACACCGCGCGATACTTTTCAATGATCGTATTCAAATGATCTGTATCAATCGGGCGCTGAAAAGGTGCCACTACTACGTTTGCCAGCGACGAAAACATACGATGCTCTCTATAGGAATATGGGTCCATTCTAAACGATCTCTATTAAACAATCATATCGAATCGTAGTCCTTATATTTGGGGGATATATCCCCCAGAACCCCCTTTTGGGATGCTTCGTCATTTATCAAAACGAGTCAATTACACTTTTGAAAAAAGTGTGATCAAAAGCATGGTTTAGCATAAATTCCAAAGGAAACATTCAAAGAATGTCAGGTTTTGCTAAACTATGGAGTCAATAGGATTCAGTTTAATGACTGGAATTCCCGTGATATCGATCAGTAGTTTCACGATTTCATCGTTTTTATAATCATCGATATATCGTATCTCCTTAATTCCCGCACCACACAGCAATCGATAACATATAATACACGGATAATGTGTAACATATGCGATCGCATTTTCACATGATACTCCACGTCTTGCACAGTCCAAGATCGCATTTTGTTCTGCGTGAATCGTCGCCTGCTCGTGATTATCCCGCACGATTGATATGTGAGGACACCCCGATATATATCCATTGTATCCCTGGCTTATGATACGATTGTCCTTGATCAATAGACATCCCACCTGAAGACGATCACACGGAGAACGCGTCGCCGTCATTTTCACCAGGCTGATAAAATAATCATTCCACGATGGTCTCTCGCGATAATGCTCTTTCACCTCCACCATTTAATCTGCTATTCTATTATTCAACGATGGATTGCTTTTATATTCAGGTTTCTTGATATTCGGGTATTCATCATAGAATAAATAGAAGCATTAAATAGAAATACACGATGCCCAGTGATCTATTAATCGTTGGCGGTGGTATCTCCGGACTCCATCTCGCCTATTTATTATGTAATCGCCCCGAACATCGATACAATATCACCCTCATCGAAAAAGAACAAGGATTGGGCGGAAGGATTTTTACCAATAAATTTGAAAAGAACGGTATTCATTATTCCTACGAAGCCGGCGCTGGAAGAATCAACGAAATCCATAAAACAACGCTCAATCTCATTCGCAAAATGGGTCTCGGTGATCAATTGTTTAAAATCCCTCGAGAATCCTCTGCCAAACGCGACGGCTTTGTCAAGGGTGAATACGTCGAAAATGTCCATAATGCCCCCGCGAAGATTCGCGAATTATACGATATCCATAGCGATTTCAAGGGACGCTTAACCTTTGATCGGGTTATCGATCGCATCTATAAATCCAGCAAACGCGATAGAAATGTCCATAATCAAACCCTCCACGAATACATAAGCAAAAAGTTCGGTCTCAATGTCGCCAATTATATGAAGTGTGTCAATGGATATGATGCCGAATTCGACACAAACGCACCCGTCAGCATCCATGAATATCATCGCGATCTCAATGTCAATAACGATTTCTATGTCCTGTCCGGCGGTCTCTCTGGACTTGTCCGCCGCCTCCGCGAATTCGTCGAATCCCGTGGCGTTCGAGTAAATACTGGAACTCAAATGGTCGCTCTGCGCGATGGCAGGTCCGGTGGATACATCGTCGAGACCGAAACGATCGCGAATGGTGCTGCTGAACGCCACGCTAAACGATACGATAATGTGGTTCTGTGTATGAACAATACCGGATTGCGACAGATCGATTACATCCGCGAAACACCGTTCATTATGAATCGCCTGGACTATCTGCGCCCCGTTCCTCTCTGCCGCATCTATGCTGGCTTCCCCGTTCGCAACGGAAAATCCTGGTTTAGCGGTCTGCCCAATCTCGTCACCGATTTATCCCTGCGCCACATCATTCCCTACAAGGAAAAACTCGGTCTCATTATGATTGGATATATGGATGGTGAATTAGCACGGTATTGGCACGATTTCCATAAAAAAGATCACCGCGGTATGGTCGCCGAAATTATGCGCCAAGTTCGCGAAATCTATGCCGGCAAAATCCACACTCGTATTCCCGATCCTTACTGGGTCAATGTAGAATATTGGGAAGAGGGTGGCAGTTCTTGCGCCCCCGGAATCCATTGGAATCGCGCTTCTCGCGAATTAATGAACCCCAAACGCGGTCTGTTCCTTGGCGGCGAAGTCGTTAGCACCAGCCACTTCTGGGTCGAAGGTGCGATGAAAAATAATCGCAAAATCTCTGCAATTCTGAATAAATAAAGGAATTATAATTTATCTACCGGGGCAAACGCACCAAATCTATATGATATAAAGGAATCCGCACTGGAAAATAGTTGGACAAATTCCTGACTTCCCGACACAATCCCCGCCAAGGAACAGTCCGCGTTTGGGGAAGGTACGTCCCAAATATAAGGATTTCTATCACTCACAATTCCTTATATATTAATGGCTTTCGTAAATACCATAAAGAGTGTGAATAATTATCCGGATCAAGGCATTGTTACCAACAGAAAACCTAACTTTTTTGAACAACTTTTTGGATTAGATCCTCGTCTCGGTGATCCTCTCGATCTCGAAAGAAGAAAACTCGAAAAAGAAATAGAAGATGCCGAAAAGAATTACAAACAAATGTTAAAGGATGATATGAAAAATATCAAAAATCATCAAGATAAATTACGTAACATCACGAAAATATATGATAAAACAAAGAATGACGAAGAATTAAATGAACTATTCACCGATAAATACAATATCATTAAACGCAAATCTCCATCATCAAACCCCGAATCCGATTAATCCGCCGGGGCAAACGCACCAAATCTATATGATATAAAGGAATTCGCCCTGTAATATGTTTTATCTCGGAAGAAGAAAAATAATATAAAGGCATCGCGGATATGTTATAAAACGATATATACGCTATACAAGAAATGAACGGTCTATACGATGACAAAAAGTGTAATGTTAATTTTAAGACAAATTTTGCTTACATTAACAACGGAAATGATAACGAATGTATAAATATTCACGATTATATTGATCGTTATCACAACGATAAAGCCGCAAATCCGTCCATCAAATGCCTAAAAGGACACGACTTGGTTTGCGTAAATGGCAAAATCAATGCCCCTCATTTTAGACACAAGAATTCCGATGATGTCGGCGGCGATCCTATGACCGCATGGCATTGCGATTGGCAAGGATGCTTTCCAAAGACAGAAGTCCCCTTCCCGAAAATCAATAACAAACAAATTAAAAACAGAAAAGCGGATGCTCTCATCGAAGAATTTAATATCGTTGTCGAATTCCAACACAGCGTTATCACGCAAACCGAAGTCAATAATCGTAAAAACGATTATCTTCTAAACAATAAAAATATTCTCTGGATTGTCGATGGTAATGATACCATTCAAGTTACATCGTTGAATCACTCAAAGAGAACATTCCTCGAGTTTGTTTCCGATGTCTGGAAATACAAAGCATTCGTCGGATACGAATTCATTTTTGTCGATATCTGTAATCTAATCTATAAAATTTATCCCAATAATGTCAAAAATGATATGATCGATGTTAGTCCTCCGATTCATAAAGATGACTTTATCAATCTCATTATGACCAATGACCCTTCTCTGTTCGAGATTGATATCCCCGATCAATCGAATCTATATATCAAACAGCAAGGCGCCGGCAATGGAAAAACGTTCGGTCTAATCCAAATGCTGGAATCAGATGAGTTTGCTCATTACAAACATTTCATCATCGTTAGCAAACAACACTCAGCCAAATACGTTATTTATGCCGAATTCAAAAATCAAATCGACAATGGTCTCCTTAATCATCTTCAAATCATAAACGAAAACGATTATAACAAAAAATATAGCATTACATACAAAAACAAAAAAAACGATTCTATATGTCAAATAGTTGTCGCAACCATCGATTCCTTTATGTATGCCCTTGGAGATACTAAAAATAAAGAATGCGATAAATTTGAAGGAGTCGTAAATTCTATCATCGATGGATATATTGAGTCGAACAATATTAATTCTATCTATTATAACGGCAAAAATATCCGGCTAAATAAAGAAATCTGTCTTATTTGCGACGAAACACAAGATCTCGCTGTTCATTATGCTAAGGCGATCATTCATATTATGAGAAATAAATACATAGATGCCTATGTTGTCGGTGATAAACTCCAAAGCATTATGAATGAAAACAACGCTTTCACATATCTAATGAACTACGATTTCCCATATGTTAATAAGATATCTTTCGAATACACCAATATTGTCAGACGGTTCCATCATCCGACTCTCGTTAAATTCGTAAACTCTATGATCCCGTTTGATAAATACAATCTACCCTCCATCGTCCCATATAAAACAATTTCCTCGCAAATCCCCGAAAATTCAGAGCAAGACCCCAACATTTTCGTATTTTCAGATGATGATTATGTTAATACATACGAATATTATATAAATAATCAGGTCGAGACAATTATGAATTACTATAACGATGAAGTTATTAAACATAATTACAAACCAAACGATTTCCTTTTTGTTACGCCATTTACTCAAAAAAATATTTTGGCAAATTCTCTTGAAAACGAAATAAATAGCTATTGGACTAATAAATATAACCCTGATACATATACTCGCTATGCTATTTTTCATAAATCTGATGAGGGATCTTCCATTAATTTAGCGGAGTCTGAAAACGCTACAAGAATTGTTTCTATTCATACGTCAAAGGGTGATGGTAGAAACGTTGTTTTTGTTATCGGAATTACCGAATATAACTTGATGAGATTTAGTAACGAAGCAAATAATCTTCTTTACGATTCATTAATCCACGTAGCACTAACTCGTATGATAAAAAAGCTATATATTCAGTTATATAATAACGATGACGATTTCTGTAAAAGAATTAAAAAAGCAATGTTTGAAAATAATATAAATAAAATTATCAACCCCAATTTATCAATTAGTAATACTGTTCGATTTAATCATATATGTAATCATATTCGAAACAATGATGATTTTATACCATTTAGACAACGTATAATAGAACCATCTAACGTTTTGTCAAAAAAAGTCAATGAATCAATACCGGATGATAAATTGAATCCTGATAAGGATATGATTGAAACGCCATCTGAAAAACAAATTGTTGATATGGGGCATCATAATATTCGTTTTATGTCTATGATTATTCATTTATACATCAAAATCATTAAAAACCTTAAAAAAAATAAAACCAATGGTGTTAAAGTAAAAGATCCTTGTTTCTCAATATTTAAAAAATTAATCAATATACCAGTTTATATCACGAATAAAAACAACGAATACAACGATATATTAGAAAAAAATTCTAAATATGAATTTGATACAAATACCACAAAACAAATCGTTTTATATAAAATAAACAATAAAGATAATATTCGATTTTTAAATATTATTGAAGAGAATATTCAAATCATTAAAACAAAACTTGACGATCTTCTAAGTAAAAATGCTAATATTGTTTTTTGTCCCTTTGAAAGCATTATTCTATATTATATGATTCAAATATTCAGTCTTGGTGAATATTCTGATATAACGATGAGTCAATTATATAATATTGTTGATATTTATTCGAATTCCTTCGATTCAAGCATGAAAGGTCATACTACTTGTCTCTGCAAATCAAAGTTTAAAAAACAATGTGTTATCAATAATACTATCCAAAAAACGAAAGACTATCTATTCAATCATTATGAACAAATCCTTAACATCGGTGTCATTTATGATAAATTCCTTGGCGCAAATCCAAATATAAAATGGCTAATTAATAATCACTTTACATTTAATGGAAATAACAAAGATATATCCCTTAAACATATGTTTCCCTTGATCGGATATACTGATAAGGATATATTTATTGTATATCCTAAGCCACAATTAAATGATCTGAACACTAACCAAATACTATTAAATTGTATTCTTGAAACGTTTATTGTTCTAAATGGTTGTAATTCTGATGAAGATACGAATAAAAACATCCGATTTAAAGAAAAAAACGTTCATACAGTATTGTTTGCTCTTAATAGTCCAGATTATATCGATTGTGACTGGAAAAATGAAGGTCAATGTCTGGTCCAAACGAACAAAGATATGATCGTTAGTAAAATCAAAGACAAAATTATTAAAAAATACAACGTTGAATCAAGCTATGTTTATATGTTCTATAAATATCATAAAGACAAACATTCGATTACTGAAACATCTCCTGATAAAATTATTAAACGAATCATTCAAGAATTTAAATCCCTTGATTCGACATTAAGAAAAACACCCGAATTTGTGTATAGATTCCTCTATAAAATTCAAAACAAAATCGATGATACCCGCAATAAAAAAGAAAAACAAGCTATTCTAAACTCTTACGATGATCAAGATCTATTTTTATCATCCCTAAACGATAAAATCATTGATTCCATCGACGATTTCTTCGATGATCATTGCGATCCCGAAAATGAATCGGACAAATCAAACGATTCGAACGACGAGTCCGAGGATACGCCCGAATCTGACTCTGAATAAACGCATTAATTATTGATGGAAATCTATATGATATAAAGGAATTCGCCCTGAAAAATAGTTGGACAAATTCCGGACTTTCCACAAGTCCCATTATTTCCTCCAAAAAGGAGGGGGTCAGGGGGAATGTAGTTCCCTCTAATATAAGGACTTCCCACCATCTTTATTTTATCAATCTAAATTATGTGTGGCACGCACGTCATCGCTGATCTCTTTCAAATCCCCGATTCCTCCTTCGCTAATATCGCACTCAACGATTATGCCGATTTTCACGCCGCTATCTCCAACTTCCTCTCCGCCAATGGTATGACTATCGTCTCACATACAATCAAAGTGTTCCCTGGTCTCCCCGGCGCCTTCACCGCACTTTATCTCCTCGCTGAATCCCATCTATCCTTCCACGCCTGGCCCGAAAATAACTATATCGCCGTCGACGCATTCACATGCGGCTCCTGCGACCCTAATAAACTCGTTGATGATATCGCCACCTATCTTCAATCAGAAAATGTAAAGAAAATCATCATCTCACGCGGCATCGTCGATGGAAAAAACTCTCCCAAAACTCCTTCCGTCGCTAACCCGTTCAATCATTCGTCCTCTATGGATATATCCGTGAATAGGTCCTGACATCGCAAAATAGTATATATCAAAACAAAAATATATGCTATTTCTTATATACACCGAATAATGAATCCGATTCTCCCAGAAAACACCGTCCTTCACTGGACCGATATCAAACGTTTCGTTCAATCCTTCCTCCTCCACACCACCGATCTCCCCTCCGCCCAATCCCAACTAAAAACCATCCGCAACAATACATTCCTCCACTTTTCCCTCAAAGATTCCCGCGCCATCTGGTTCGCTCTCCTTCTCTACAAATTCAATCACGCGATCGATGCCCCGCAAACCCTCTGGAATCACGCCAGAAATCTTATCCTATATATCCTACGCACTCCTGTGGCGACAGACGACGGTTTGGTCGATATTATGTCCAATTATCTCACCGCATTCAATGCCTGGAAATCCGACGATCTCGCCCTGTTCGTCGCTGATGTCGCCAGCTCCTACTTTAATCTTCTACAAATCAAACAACATATCGAATCCACCCAAAACGAAACAACAATCCAAGAATGGTCCCCACATTACTCCAATCTCCTCCTACATATCCGATCCAATTGCCAAAAAATCGGATGTCTCGATCAACTGGATTCCTTCGTTCATACCATGACCCTCCGAAAAATAGACGTCGTGTCGCAAATCGTCCAAAACGTTTTCTGGGATAGCCTTCGTAATGACCTTATCGTCAACGATTATTCCTCTCTCCTTCGGAATCTCAACGAACTTAAAATCATCCTCGTTGATATTCATCCCAAGTCCCTCCCTCTCGATCCCGAAATCGATAATGTTCTCGATCTTCGATATATCGAACAACGGATCCAGAATGCCGCGATCGATGCCGAATTTATCATCCAAATCTATCAATTCACCCTCAAATACCTCCAACACTGGGATTCCGCTGAATTTCAACCAAAATATGCCGAAAAACTGTCCAAGATCAATGAATTGCCTGCAACTGATCTACCCGAGCTTATCACGGAAACACTACGAATCGCCTTCCTGTTCGCAATCGATCTTAAAACAAGAATCGATATTATTAAGAATTCACTTATTAATCGGGATTAATGTCCTTTATTAATTATATCATTAATAAAGAATATTCAAAGGATTATAATATCAAATACATACTTTAGAAGTAATATCCTCTTCTTTTATTTCCATATAATCAAAATAATCATCGTCATAAAACATCTTGATTAATTTAACACAAAAATGATCTGGTGGTGTTTTAATGTGTAATTTAATTATTGATTCTAATTTATCTAATCGTTCTTTAAATGTATATTTTACTTCGTATGATTGATTCATAATTTTGTCCGGATTAAACCGGATAATAATAACCGGCTTTCCTCCAATTCCATTTACAATCTCATTTATTCTCGAATATTCGCATGATTCATCATATCCCGCGTGCTGGTTTTCATCTACTTCAACAATAACAGAATGCATTGGCATATCGTAATATATATCTGGACGTTTTTTCGAACAACCATTCAACATACGCGATGTATTATGTTCAAATGGTATTTTAATTTTTTCTCTTAAAAATTTTACAACAGTTAATTCTTTTTTTGATCGTATATTGTTACAACTTTCACATACAGTATCGATAGTGTCATCGATATCACAATATTTACATTTTGTCTTATTTTTTTCATATGGCATATGATTTATACAATACTTAATATTGTTTAATGAATAATTTCCATTTTTATTACAATTTTCAACTGAACATTTATATTTGGTTTTAAGATCAATCATTCCGGATTCTTTATGTGTTTCACAAAAAAATGCTCTGCAATTTTCATATCCATATAAAGCATCTGATTTACATTTTGATGCTTTACACAATTTTCCATAAAAAGATACCATATTATGTTTTTTATGTTTCGCACAATATATTGGTTTTTTCTCGTTTGGATAATTAAATGACGCAGTCGTATGTTGAATACAACGTGGATGTTCACAGAATTTTGTAACAATATCAATCATCCCACTTAGTTTGTGATATTCACAATATAATGGTTTTTTTTCGTTCGGATAGTTACATGTTGGTCTTTCATCGCAACTAATACTATAACAAGACTGTTTAACGTTTATCATACCATCAAGTCGATGTTTTGAACAGTATAATGGTTTCATCAATGGATAATTAAAAAATCTACTTGATTTGCAATTATCATATATACACTTTTGTGATGTTACATTAATCATTCCATCTAACTTATGTTTTCCACAATAAATACCTCTTGTTTCATTCGGATAATTAAACGACGGATGTTTTCCACAATTAATATTATTGCATTTTTTTGCTTTTCTTGAATTTACTGGTGATCTTGAAGACGATCCAGTTGATTTTTGAGTTGATGAATCGCTAAACTCATTTAATTCATTTGAATGAAAACTCTTATCAACACTGATATGTTTTTCAGATTTTTTGATGTTACTTTTTACATGATCACAATCAGCATTTATACTACATTTACAAGAATCTACTGAATTAGAACTGTTGTGTATATCATTTATTGTATTTTGTTTAGAATCAGATTTAGACTGGTTAACAGCATTTATACCTTGTGGAACCTTTTCAGACAAATCAAATTTTGTTTCATAAGATTGCTTGGTTGTTGCGGAAAAACATTTACTTTGCTCATATTTACTATCTGGTTGATCTAAATTATTTGACGATTTTTCTTTAAACATTATATCTGATTGAGTAATCGTTGTGTTTGTCGATGTTTCATTTTGAGCATCCTTTGCACATAAATCACATGTTTTACATTTAAAAATATGTGGATTATCAAGTGGATCGTCTATTTTATACGAGAATAATGATCCATCCACCAATTTTTCTTCTAAAATAACAGAACTTAATTTAAAAAAAGTGCGTTGAAATTTTTCTACACAACCATAACAATATCTTTTGCGAAAGATATTTGGAACAATCTGGGGATAACGTATATATCTATTGTTCATTCCAATAATTTGCTTTATTAGTTAAATTTCTTTATATTAAAATAAACTATTTAATCGCATTGAAACAGATGTGATGATAATATTAACTGGAAATTATTTGGATAACTGGATAAAAGGCGCTGTTTCATATTGTCGAATGATCAATATAGCGGATCACGACGACCTTTGGTGGATACATAACGAAGCATTCTCATTAGGATTCCCTGAAACAGGATCATAATTAAATGATTACAAGATAACAAGTTGATTACAGGTTTGTCTCTGAACCTGTAATCATTCTTTATTTCTCTTTAGTAGTATTTAATGCTGTAAATATATCATTGTTTATTTAAAATTAATTATTTAGATGGATAAGATTACTAGTTTTACAAGTTTTTACGCATAAAAGTCCCTGGAAAAGGGCTCTCTCAGAGGGGGTACCTCCTTACTATAGGGAAAGTCTTGGAAAAAGTTGTAAACCTTGTATACACACCCGCAATTTTATTATCAATAAATAAATAACGACAGCATAAATACGCTAATAATTAATTAATGTGTTGTATACAGGTATTCGTTATAGGTTGTATACTGGTTGTAACAGTTGTATACAACCTATTGTTAATCGTATATAGGGTTTCCGTTTCCGGCAAATCCGTAATGAATTATAGAGGCGAGCATTTAGAAACCAACGAAGTTGGTGCCGAAAATGCGAATCTCTTATCGTATAATTATTATATAGCATTAAAGTAAGACTAACTTCAAAGGTAATCCAATCAGATATAAAGACTTTTCAACATACTTATGTATCTGGTTTAGTTATTTATCACCCAAGATGACTGAATACAAAAATCTGAATGATTTCCTAAGAAAGCACCTCATAAACGCCAATCAAAACACCGGTAAAGAAACCACCCATACCGCCATGTCCGGTGGTAAATATCATATCGACATCTCCGAACACGATACCTTCTTTGCGCTCTACAGAAGCGCCGCTATCAACGGAGCCGCCCTCTCCATCACCGAAAAACATCTTCCATTCGGTTCACCACTCCTATTCGATCTCGACTTCCATTATGATATCGCCGCCTCCCATGTCCCCGAGAAATATATCGAAGCTGCCAAATCGAATACCACATCGCCCGAATACATCACCGATAAAGAAGTCCTCGATATCATCTTCCCCTTCGAAAAAATGGAAGAACTCGCTATCGCTATACGCGATTCTATCCCCTGGAATATCATCCTCCCTCAAACCAAATTCGATCTCCTCCATCTCTCCAAAATCTTCATTTTCCACAAAAAAGGACCATACATCCAAAAAAATAAACTCAAATTCGGTATCCATATCCTACTCCCAAATCTCCATCTCTCATACGATTCCATCCATCATATCTACTCCAAAGCATCTCGTCTCCTTGATGCCCTGTTTAAACGATGGAATCTCCCCGTCATTAACTCGATCTCCGATATTCTCGATACCGCCGTCATCGAAAAAAACAACTGGCTTATGCTCGGCTCCACCAAACCCAAGCATCCACTCTACGAACTCAAATATATCTTCTTTTGTAACGATTTCACAGCGCCCAATCTCATCTTTGTCCGCGTTACACCCAATTATTCCGCGATGACAACCGAAAATATTGCCCTGTTCTCTATCCGCAATATCCCCCAATCCTCCGTCATCCATGCTGTCCCTGCCGATGCCGCCAAATCCAATGCAGTGGGTCCTGCGAAATCGGGGACTGGTGGAGCAACTCCGATCACCGGATCTGATACAAAGGTAAATTCGTCAAACAAATGCAAACTTATCGAAGATTTTATTGATGAAAATACAAACACTGCTCTATATGATATAATTGATCATCTTATTCTCGAATTGCCACAATATGAATTAAAACCCACTAAAATGAAAAAAGTACACAAACAAGAAGATCCTGATGATATCATATATTTCATCTCGACAAACGATAAATATTGCTACTTTAAAGATAAGGAACATTCACGCAATTCACCGACCTTATTTATTCAAGTAAATCGCAAAGGTATTCTTATAAAATGTTATAATCAGGAATGCCACGGTAGGTCTTATCCGATGAAACCAATAAAAATACCCGATGACATTTATCATCATTTATTTCCGATGGTTTCAAAGTCCGTTAATGAAAAACAATACATCGCCACCCCTGAACCAGCCACAAAAAATATCAATACGCCGACTCAGCAACAATCATATGTTGTTCAAGAACCGGATAGCGACGACAATGAAGGGAGCGATGGATGCGATTTTGATGAAAATCATATTCACACTTCCAAGTCTAAATTATTTGACGTAAATGGTAATAATCCACTCGACGATCTCGTCGTGAAACCTCTCAATGCCGCACCCAACTTTGATGAATCCATCGATGTCCGCGACCATCATCGCGCTCGCTCCAGATCACCCCAGCTCATGGATGAAAATGTCCTTCAATATCTCCGCGCTTCTAAAAATGCCGCTGCTGGATCGAGTTCATCTATAATGTCATCAACATCGTCTATAATGTCATCAACATCGTCTATGTTGTCATCGACTTCGTCGATTTTGGATGAATCGGAAGCATTCGATCCCTTCAATAATACATATGTAACCACCGCATCGATCCTATCAGCCCTCGCCGATTCCGCAGCTGCCAACGGTGGAGCACTCACAGTTTCCAATGGTTCGTCGTCGAATTCGTCAGTGGGTTATGTATATCAAGCAAGCAACGAGTCCGATGAAGTCATCAATAATACCGTCAGCAATTTCCTGTTCTCCATCAAAAAAATATTCCCCAAAAACGAACTCAAAATGACCGGAACCCACCAGAAAATCGTCGATGAAAAAGGCAAAACCCGCTATTATATCGATCTCGCCGATAAATACTGCCCCATCCAAAAAATCACCGATGAATCCGTCGATATTTGCGGTCACATAATCCCTGAAGGATTCCAAATCATGTCCCGCCACGGCACCTCCTACGGAGAACTCTTCCCCGTCCGACCAATCCCTATCGATCATACGATGATGAAGATCCTTTACGTCCAATGTATGATCAATAACACTACGATCTATAATATCGATCCCGACGAAAAGCGACTCCTCGAGTTCATCGAAGATCAAGATATCATTACCGTCGATGAAGACAAGAAGATCAATGTCTTGATCTTAGCCTCCCTCAATGCGACTCATTATGATATCGCCAAACTAGTCCATGAACTCAACAAACATAACTATCGCTGCGTCTCCAAAAAGACCGGCGAATGGTATTACTGGAACGATATTCGCTGGAAAATCGGCGATGGTCTGCTCACCCAATGGATGTCCGAAACACTCACCGATTATTACATAAAAGCCCGCAATCTCTATCGCGATAAAGCCGGCTCTAAAAAGGATCTTGAAGCCAAAATCAAAAAAATCGAGGATCTCATCTCCAAACTCAAAAATGCCTCCTTCAAAAATAGCGTCATGGAAGAATGCTGCACAATCTTCTATAATCAACACCCCGAATTCCACGAATCCCTCGATGAAAACACCGAACTCATCGGATTCGAAAACGGGATCTACGATCTCAAACAAATGGTTTTCCGCAAAGGAGATCCTGCCGATAATCTGACCTTCACCACCAAAATCAATTATAAACCCTATACGATCGGTGATAATCCTGATCTCGAAGGATTCATAAATCAAATCCTCCCCAATACCGAAAAACGCGAATACGTCCTCAAGTTCATCGCCTCCTGCCTCTCCGGCTCTATCACCGATGAAAAGTTCTATATCTGGACTGGATCCGGTGGTAACGGTAAATCCAAGTTCGTCGATCTCATCGATAAATGCTTCGGTGAATATTCCTTCAAATTCCCCATTTCGTTCATCACCCAAAAACGTCAGGCGAGCAACCAAGCCAGCCCTGAACTCGCCGCGACCAAAGGTAAGCGGTTCGGTACGTTCCAAGAGCCGTCGGAAAATGAAAAGCTAAATGTCGGTCTGATGAAAGAACTAACCGGTGGCGATCGCATCACTTGTCGCGGATTATACAAGGGGCAGATGGAGTTTAAGCCGCAGTTTAAGCTGGTTTTGTGCTGTAATTCCTTGCCTGAAATCCCCAGTCAGGATGGTGGAACGTGGCGCCGTCTGCGCGTCGTGGAATTTACGTCGCGATTCGTGGATGATCCGGATCCGAATAAGCCAAATGAATTCAAGGCAGATAAGGAATTGTCGAACAAGATCGTCGATTGGAAAGAGGATTTCATGGGTTTGCTCATCGAATACTATAAAAAATACAAGAAAGAAGGACTGAAAGAGCCGGCGGAAGTTATGAAATATACCGAGGAATACAAAAAGGACTCCGATGAATTCAAACAATGGTTCGACGATAATTATATTATTACCGATAATCCCGACGATTATATAGTTTGTGCTGAAATAATAAATGATTATAAAAATGAAGGGAATCAAAAAATGAATAAAACACAATTTGGTCTTGCAATTAAAAAGTTATTAAAAACAAATAGTGGGACCAATGTTAAACGAATTAATGGAACTATGGCACGTGTGTATGTCGGAATTAAAAGAAAGAATGATGTAATATAATCGTATTATGTACGTTAAAATTGCAGACAATAAATCTATTAATCGATATCATATTCTGGATGATATCGATTATATAATCGTTGAATTTATGCTAAACCTGCTTTTGATCACACTTTACGCTTTTACAAAAAGCGTGGCAAAAGAGCCCTTTTTCTTAAAAGGGCGACCAAAAAGGGGTGCCGGGGGTTACACCCCCGAAGGGTCAGGGGGCTGCTTCGTCATGTATCCACCTTTGGTGGATTTTACATGACTCAACAGCAGATTTCCCAAGGGAAGGCTTGTCGGGGTGGATACACCACGACATAGCCGGTCAGGGAGAAGCGCAGCTTCTCCTTTCAAAAGTGTATTGATTAATTATTTAGCCGATTTGGTTGCGTGAGCCACACCGGGATTAAATCCGACATTCATATACATAAAGAACGCACCGACGATCGCAAAGGCATATGCGGCGATATAGGTGAATAGCAGGGGCGCACCATTGGAAGTGAGTAGGAAGAATCCGACGATGAGGGCGATTGCGAATAGACCGACAAATCCGAGGTATTCTTTGCGTTTCATGACGAAATACAGAACGATGAATAGGATGATATGAAGGATGACTATGGGTATAAAATAGGATTTGAAGAAATCATTGAATGAGTATTTGTGGATTTCGTTCATTTGATTGAATTTTACCTGAAGGTTTTGGGCGGCGGGGGAGGAGGCTACGATATTTTGAATTCTTTCGGATTCAGAAGTGAGAGATCCAGTCATATAATTATTAGAGAAGACATTTACAGAATTACGCTTCTGAATGCCTTAGACTATCGAAAAACCTTGTATTTGTATCTGTTTTAGGTGGTGTTTTTTTGCGGAATTGGAGGTAGACGGCAAGGAAAACGGAGAGAGCGAGGGTAGTAAAGTAAAATGCAGAACCAAAGAAGATAAGAATTTTGGGGCTGGAGATGAGGGAAATTATGATAGCGCCGAGGGAAAAGAGCACGATGAAGGGTATAGCGAATTTTTGGCGAGTAACGAGGAAAATGAGGAGGAAGAAGAGGATATGGGTGACGAAAAGGGGGAGGGTATAGCGATTGAAGAAATTGGTGAGGGAGATTTTGTAGGCTTCGTTGAGAGCATTGAAATCGTCTTGAAGATTGGATGATACAGTGGATTGTGTGAAGGCATTATCGATTTTAGCTTTGGTTGTAGAGGTAGTACCTGATGTAGTACCTGATGTAGTACCTGATGTAGTACCTGATGTAGTACCTGATGTGGTTCCGGATGTACTTGTAGATGTAGTTCCTGATGTTGTACCAGATGTACTAGTTGTGCCTGATGTAGAAGTAGTTCCTGATGTAGTACCAGAAGTAGTTGTAGAAGTTGTTCCGGATGTACTGGTTGGTCCTGATGTAGAGGTAGTACCAGTTGTAGCGAAAAATTCGATAATGAATTTATTTGGACCAGAATCCATTTCAATCTTATCAGAATCATCGATATACTTCATATATATTACATTCATAAAAAGTGTGAAATGTCGATCAAATTAGAACAAATTGCCACGTTTCGATTTAGGGATTTTGGAGAGGAGGAATAGCGGGACATCATCGGCATTAATTTCGCGACCATTCAGGACGGCATCGGTGATGAGCCCATTAGAATCGACGAATTTGAGGGTAGGATAGTGTTGGATTTGGATTGCTTTGGCGCATTGGGGGAGATGGATTTCGCGATTCCCGGGGGCTTCGCAATTGAACGCGAAGAGATTAACCTTGAGAGGGGCGAGGGTTTTGGCGAGGGCTTCCCAATCGGCGACCATATTTTGGCAATGGGGGCACCAGGGTGCGTAGAAGGCGACGAAGCCGATGTTTTTGTTGCCTTTGACAAAGAGCTTGTTGTCTTTGAGGGCAAGGTGTTTCATTGTTAGATTTTTCACAGATTTCTTACCGTATAGATCAGCCATTCGATATATATAGTAAGCATAGAGCTTTTTAGAAAAGCTCGCCAAAACTGGATATTCCGATTATTATTATTTGTTTTAATTTATTAAAACCGGCGTAGCCACCCAGGGGGGCAGGGGGACTGGAAGTCTCCCTATTGGGTAGCTGGTTTAATTTTGTGGAGATGGACATGACTGGCGTAGCCACCGAGGGGGGCAGGGGGACTGGAAGTCTCCCTAAATTGGTCGAGCATATCATTGGACATACCGAGGATTTGTTCATCGATAATTTTTTTACAGACCGTTTTGTATTCAACGGGGGATTGTTTGTATCCGGACAGTGCGGTTGTTAATAGAAGATCGGTGAGATTTTGGAATATTTCGGCGGAATTATAGAGTTTGATCATAAGGAGGAAGGTATTGGTTAGGAGACTGGTGATAGTTCGGAATCCGTTATAATAGAAAAGGAAAACTCGAATGGAGCTGAAGATGAAGTTGAGGATAAAGAACGCGACGGCAACGACGATAGAAATGAAATAATTATAATTGAGCCGGTTGATTTGATCGAGGAGATTTCTGCCTTTTGTATCGAGACCTTTGTATTTATCGGATAGATGTTTATCGACGAAATGTGAGATATGTTCATCGGTTTTGCAGAGGTAGTTGAATTCGTAATCGCATTCGTTTATAAAGTATTGTTCGCGATGGTATTTGATGGCATCGAGGGATAAGTAGGCGACAAACGTGGCGACATTCCAGGCGAGAACGAACATATTGTAGGGATGCATGGCTTCATAGGTTTGGGTGATGGAGCAGGTTTGGGAGTATTTGTAGCAGTATTGTTCGACGAACAGACTGAGCATACTACCGATGAAGGCGCGATACAATTCAAAGGCGAACTTGGATGCGGTGATGAGTCGTTGTTTGGTTTTAGGCGAGATCCAGGATTTTTCTTTTTTGAAATTGGAGATAGCGTAGCGGATGTATGGATTAATGCGGCGTCTTGGTTTTTTGTTTTTCATAGGACCTGGTTGATCTGGGTTTATTTTAGCGGGACCAACGTTCGCAGAGTTCGCGACGTTCGCTACGTTTGTAACGTTAACAGAGGATTTCCTGTGAAGACCGGGGATATAATTTTTTATGGAGGGCGATGGATTGACGCTACTAGTGGCAGTGGACCTGGATAGTGTTCTGGTAGAATCAAAATGAGTTAGATTCGTTCCCATTTGTTGGAGGCGAATGGCTCGGCGTTCAGCGATTTTCTTGAGTTCTTCATTAAATTCATCGGGATCGTAGGAGGACGACGAGGATTGTTCGTCGACGGGCAGATCAAATACTTGGGCGAACTTTGGTGCGAGTTCAACTATGCTTCTTCGTTCCGTGGGATAATCGTCGGGATCGAGGGTTTCTTGGGAATCGCTGTTCTGGATTGCGTTAGTAAGCGTGATGATATCAGGGATATCTGGTGCGGTGGAATTACTGGCGTTGGATCGATCAGTAAATAGAGGGAAGCCTGTGGCGGTTGTGGAGGAGGGGGAAGCGTCAGTATCGGCGTAGAGATTATTTGGGACGATGGAAGGGGTGGGGATGGCGAAAGGTAGTCCGGGGGGATCGATGGAATTACGATGGATAGGTTTCACGATATGATCAATCAATGGATGGACGATATTTATTTGGTTGATTTTGTTTTCGCGATTTACATCCATCGCAATGGGGAGGGCAAGCGGGGGGATATCGATGGTGTTGAGTGGAGATGCGGGCAACATATCGGGGGTGATACAGGGTGAATTGTTTTGGGTGTTGGATCCGGAGCGGATTTCGATTTCCACGATGGAATCGGTTGATTCGTTTGCGTCGATTGAATCGACCGATCCATCCATATTATTATTGTTTGGTTTGCCAGAATTCATATGCGATGAATCCATTTTGTATTCTGAACAGTTAGGAGAATAAGGGGAGGATTGTCCTTATATTAGAGGGAACTACGTTCCCCCTGACCCCCTCCTTGGGGTACCTTCCGCCAGAGCCCCTAGGTCGCTACGCGTTTGGGCACTGATAGTATTATTATGACTTACATTCTATGAACAATGATATACAGGCGTAGCCAGGAGGGGATCCTGGGGGAACGTAGTTCCCCCATCCCATTTAAACGCGTTTGTTTGTTTATTGACAAAAATATAGTAATCAATATGGCGAAAATATATGCTGACAAACGCTGTATAACATACAAAACCACCACTGAAAAACTGGCGTAGCCAGGAGGGGGTGGGACGTAGTCCCATTTTGGTCGACCTTTTCTTAAAAGGTCTAAATATAAGGAGTAATCATAAAATGTTTGATTAGTTTAAGAATACATCGAGAATGGCAACAATAACGAGTACAACATCGAAAAAGGCGGATGCCATAAGAACCCAATACAAGGATATATCGAGCAAGGATGTTCGTGAGGTGACGGTGGATGATATGCGTATATTGACGTATATGCAGGAGGATTACAAGCGTCGCACGGGGAATGATTTATATTGGCACATGCCGAATAATCGTGTATATTATAGGCGGACGGTGGAGGATTCGGTGATCCGCGGGGAGAATGGTGAGGCGATGGGGAAGGGTGAATTGGAGAATCAGACGATATATCCGATTGCTTATGTGAAGGGGAATGAGTATGCGTATTTGTTGTTTATCCATTATGTGAATGCTCCGATGAATATACAGGTGGAGAATGCGGGAATCTCGGATTATATACCGACATCGGAGCTGTCGTTAATCGCGGCGGATATGATCGGTCGACCGGTGTTTGGTGGGGTGGTTAGTTCGCAACCCAGTCCCTTTTGAAAGAGATGCGGGATTGTCGTGGTGAAACACCTATATAGCCTACATTGAAGTGTAATGAATCGACATTTATTAGAATGATTATAAATATCGATTATAATTAGGATATTGTTTATTATTGTGATGTTTCTTTTGGCACATATTGAAGCAATCTAGGTTCTTCTAATTTAATATAATTCTCATTTTGAGAATTATATTGTTCTAAATTTGTAATAAACTCATCCGTTTCTGAAATTGTGCCATATAAATGAACCTTTATTAACCTTCCATGGATTTTTATGTTCCTAAATACACAATCTTCAATTTTTTGTTTAAAATTGTTTTTATCACTATAAAATTTAACAGACTGGATTAACAAATCTTTAATTGTAAATGGTTTATCAATATTTATACCTGTATCTTTATAAGTATAATTTGTAGATTCTTTGGTAACTCCGAATATTTGTTTTTGGAATTTAATGATATATGTTTCGGTCATATTTGATGTTGATTTCATTATTAATGATTTTAATTTGTTTACATTATTTTTATTTATATAAGCAGGATCATCAAATTCTTGAACAGTTTCAGATGATTCTTGAACAGTTTCAGATGATTCTTGAACAGTTTCAGATGATTCTTTAACAGTTTCAGATGATTGACTCCTATCAACGATTTGTTTTTTATTTATGAATGTTGGTTGGATAAGAACTTTATCCAATATGTTGATGATAGCAGTATCTATTATATTACTGATTGGTTTTCCCAAAAAATACATAGATCCATTGTAATTTAGTATTTTTTGTAAAACTTTGGGATTTACAAAGGATATATTACGGTTTTCTTGGGAATGAACAAGATTTTTAATGACATTATTTACAATATCAACACCATTAAACATATTATAATATTTTTTGTTAGTGAAAATATCATTAAATAATTTAGTACGTTCCTTTATAATATATTTTTGAATGTCGTCATTTAAATAATTTATATACAAATTTTCTCCCATAACATCTTGGAAATCATCATCTTTATATTCGCGAATGGCATCGGATGTTAAACGATATAAGAATTTAATATCAGGCATTGAACCCAACTCCATCATTTTGTTGATTCCTTCGTAATGATTTACGTTAAGAAGCAATGTTAAATCGAATTTTACTGGTTTAAAACGGACATTTGAAAGGTTTACATTAAGGTTTCCAATACCTTGTTGATATTTTTGAGTTAATGGAGTAATAATAGACACTGATTTAATTTGGTCTAAAATGTCGTTTATATTTTCATAATCTTCATCATAGTAAATGATAGGATTTTCTTCATTATAAAGACATATTCTTTTTAATTCATTGAGAAGTTCATTTATTGTTTGTGTGTTATTTTCACGGTTGATAAATGTTAAAACATTATAAATCAACTCGTTTGGTAAAATATCTTTAACATTTTTTAAAGTAGATGGTGGTTTTGATGAAACTAACTGTTTATTCATACTCATATTATAATCATTTATAATATTTGGAACTGGGTTCTGTTTTGACAAACCCTATTTACATTCCCGAAAGCGTGGCAAAAGAAGGGGTTCTGAGAGCTTTTAAAGCACTTTTCTAAAAAGTGCGAACAAAAGGGTTTCTGGGGAGGTACATCCCCTCTTTTTTGACCTAACTTTTTTTCTAAAAAGTTATATGCTCCACACAGGTTTGGATCCGTATGGTTGATTATAGAACGGGATATAGAAGGGGGAATATAGCATAAGACCCATATAGGCGATGCTGATGATGATCCACGAGACGAGATTATAGGATTTAATGAGAGGATTGTAGTAATAGCTTGCGTAGTTAGCCAAAATGAAGACGGAAAAGATTGCGTAGATGGCGAAGAGGATGACAGGTGCTGATTTTAGGAAGGCGTTATATACGAGTTCGTTATAATAGATCATTGCGAAGAGGAAGATCATAACGAGGGTAAGTACAAACGTGGAATACATTGTATCTATATATAATATAACAATATAGATATAATGATTAATTTAGGTTTAATGATTTAATTTAATTTAGGTTTATTTTTTAAGGGTAGATTTTTCGAACGTGTTGATGAAATCGGATCTCATTTTTTCGTATTCATCGTAATCTTTATCGTCTTGATTTGCGATGGATTGAATATAATCACTGAGTTCAGCGACGCATTCATTGGGGATATTTTTGCTTTCAAAGAAGATCCCGTTAGAGTTATTATTGAATTCGTTTGTATATTTTGAGATGATAGTGAACACTTGGATGAGATGTTTTTCCTTGAGTGTTTTGATGGTTTCGATGATGGACTTGCGTTCTTCGAAGGACATCGGACTGTATGAAATAGGGATAACAGTATGGAGATCTTTATATAGAAAACGGTGCGGCGAAACGCTGCGTTTAAAATCCGGGAATAATATGTTAGATTTTATGGGAATAATAATTAAACATTTAAACGAAAATCCTAGATTTTGGTCGACCTTTTCTAAAAAGGTCTATATAAAGGATAATGATATAATATACAATACTGCGGAGGAAATGGTGAAAAAGATAGTATTGCGATCGAATGTTATTGGGCGTGCCGGATTTGTGAATGGTAGGATGGAGATAGAGATTAGACCAGGACAGAGTATCGAGGGAGCGATGCGGAATGTGAATGAGTATCGTGGTCCGGATGAGCAATTTATGTGGTTTAGGACGGAGGATAATCGGATTGTAAATGTGCGACAGTTAGAGGTGGGACGAACGTATTATGTCGATTAGGGAGAGCTCCACTCCCCCTGCCCCCCTGGGTGGCTACGCCAGTTTGTTATTGGTTTATTATTGATTATTTCCGTTATATAATGTAAAATATATAGCGAAAAAAGAAATCGAGGCATACAGGATTTGAACCTGTGACTCCCTGATCCGAAGTCAGGTACTCTATCCACTGAGTTAAAGCCCCATACATTAAACAATACGATATATTCCGTATACATCACAAATAAGCAGGCGTAGCCAACCCTTTTGGTCCGGGAACGAAGTTCCCTTTTTGACCTAACTTTTTTCTAAAAAGTTAAAAGGGCGTGAATTTGAAGGTATTGGATCCAGCGCGGCTGACATTGACGGGGTGATCCATGGGCTGATACATATTGCTGGCATCTTCTACGTATTTCATATACTGGCGGACGTTGGTTTCGAGGACGGGGACGACTTCGATGATAACGCGCTGGTTAAGATCAATGATTTGGGTGGTGATGGAGCAGTTATCGTTGCGGGAATACTGGAGAAAAACGGCGCGCATGATGACGACGAGGTTGGTTTCGTCTTGTTCATCGATGACGATGCCGGTATTTTCGTAGATATTACGGCGGATAGCGTTTTGGAGGATCTTGATGTTCTTTCTGGTGAAGAAGAGATAGCTGAGCTGGGTAACTTCAATAATACCTTTGAGGACATCGGGGGCATAAGAAAAAGCGAGGGATTCGGAACGGGGGTTTTGGCGATTTTCAGTCATTCCACCAAAATTAGTGCTTTTATCAGCAGCTGGATTCATTTAATAGTTCTATAATCTTATAATATATTTATTCGGGAATTATACCCACATAAACAGCCGCATTTAATAATATAAGTGATTAAACAGAATTACATAAATTAAATGATTCCGTCGAAGGAAACATTCAAAGAATGTCAGACTTGACAAACTATGAATTACAATACACTTTTGAAAAAAGTGTGATCAAAAGAAGAGTTTTGTATAAATTCCAAAGGAAACATTTAAAGATGTCAGATTTGCTAAACTATGAATTACAGGCTGCTTCGTCATGTATCCACCTTTGGTGGATTTTACATGACTCAACAGCAGATTTCCCAAGGGAAGGCTTGTCGGGGTGGATACACCACGACATAGCCGAATTACAATTTACATTATCGATTATAATCCATATTTAATTTGAAGGAGGGGGTCAGGGGGAACGTAGTTCTCCCTTTTTTGACCGAACTTTTTTCAAAAGTTCACGGGAAAAGCTCAGTGGAACCCTTCGTGCCCACCTTCCCATACGACACAGGCGATACCAGCAAAGATCAAAAGAATGCCGGCGATATCGAGCGGAGTTAATTTTTCATTGTAGAATATAACGCCAATGCTGACGATGAGAAGGATGGACATGCCGGACCATAGGACATTGACGATACCCATACCTTTGTATTTGTAGGACATAACGAGGAGATAGCAAACGAGGGAATAGAAGACGACAGCAACGATGAAGAGATGGCGACGGGTGGGTTCAGAGAATAATTTTTTGAGACAAGACTGACCGATGCATTCCGAGAGGGAAATGAGGACAATGATCATCAAAAGAGATGACATCGGATGGAGTTTGTTGTTCATTTTATGATCCTATATTATAGGATTGGATAATATCTATATACCTTTGAAAAGTGTAGGTAAAACCGCAAAGAATTAACGCTTTTTAGGGCGACCATTTCGTTTATCGGTTTTAACCGATTTTTTGGTTGTTCGTTTTTTAGTATTACGTTTTCCACCAGAACCACCAGCTCCATTTGCTGCTAGTGTTGGGTTAGGTTCTTGTTCAGTTCGTATTTGTTTATTTAATTCTTGTGTTATTGGTTCAGATGTAGCTGATTGTTCTTCTTGTTCATTTTCTGTTTTAGAATTTTTCTGATTGATTGTTAATTTTTTTTTTGCTTGATTTATTACTGGTTCAGGTGCTCCAGATGTTAATTCAGGTGTTGATGTTGCATTTGATCCAGGTGCTGATCCATTTGTTGATCCATTTGATCCAGGTGCTGATCCATTTGATCCAGGTGTTGCTTGTATTTTTGCAGGTTCTTCTGTTTTTTTAAATTTATTAACAATTTTTGAAAAGAATCCTTTCTTTTCACCAGTTTCTGTTTTATTCGTAATATTTTTACTAAGAGGTTCTACAATATATTTATAATAATTTGACTGATTATTAATAAGATCGTTTCTAGATGTTTCTTTTATTATGTCTTTAATATGTTTATCTGGTTGAAAAGAATTATTTTCTTCATTATTTTCTTTTAATTTTGTAATTTTTTTAGATACAATGTTAAACAACATTGAATTGTTTTCTTTGATTGCGATTTTTAATAATTCATCCAAAGTAGTAATTTGTTGGGGTTTATTATTAATTATACCATCAATTTGTTTATTGATATTATTAATCATTGTTTTGTGAATTTTTTGTGAATTGGTGTTTGACGGTGTATTCATTTAATAAAAGCATAGAAATAAGATATGGAAAAGCACGCATTCCTTTTAAAGTGGTATATTGCTATGTCGCGGTGTTTTCATTCTCGCGATGAAATCGCGTCGAATATTATCGCGAAGCGATAATGTGAGACCTCGACAAGCCTTTCCTTGGAAAATCTGCTGTCGAATCATGTAAAATCCACCTTCGGTGGATACATGACGAAGCAGCCGGGTATATTCTTAAAATCTCACTCATATATATGAGATTATTAACGGAGGGATTTGCGGATATGCCAATAGCGGAGGAAAGTATTACAAAGAACGCTGTTAAAAATGTATCAAAAGAAACAGCCATGGAGCCTATCAAAGAAACAATGAGTTCGCAGCCAACATCAACAGTTCCGACGGAGGTTTCACCCCCAGTGACAAAGCCCAACGAATGGTTATTGGGTGGGTTTTTGGCAAATTTCTTTGAAGCGATATCAGAGTTGCCATTGGTGATTAGCATTCGCGAGGCATTTGACAAGTTTGACAATATCTATGGTCAGTCTTTCAGTGAGTTTTTCGCAAAGTATGGCGCCCCAGTGTTTTATTTACATACGATCCTATTCTTTGTGTTATACTTGGTAACGAAGAATCGTGCGATGATTATATTTACGTTTGTATTCCTGATAGGATCGATCGTTGTGACTATATTACGCGATCATCCCGAGAAATCATTCGCGACGGTGTTGTTATACATTGTATGTATCGTAGTGGGATTGGTGTTTTCGATGGTATCGGCGGTGGCATCATTGATCCCATCGGGGAAAAACAGTGGGGAAGTCAAGGCGGAATCGGCGGCGAATACAAAGAAAAACACCGCGAACACGACTTCTAACGTAAAGAACAACGCAAAGCCTAAAGCGACAACGGAAGTAAGCGCGGAAAGCGCCGAGCCCAAGAAGGGATTTTTTGATACTATTTTCGAGAAGGTGAAGAGCCTACGGGAGACAAAGGTGGATCAGACCAATTCAATGAAGGGTGAGAATTCGTCGGATCAGATCTCTAAGAAAAGGAACGGGAACAAAAACGCGGGGAATCAAAATCGCGTGGTCTCTAAGGGGGTGGAAAACAAAGGAAACTCTACACAAAATCGCGAATCAAACCGTGAATTAGACATTGAAGAAATTGAGCGAATGAATCGTCCGATAGAATCGCCAAGTTTAAATGAATTGAGGGCGACATCGAATACAAAGGGGGGCAAAAAGCGCACCAAACGGACAAAACATTGATTAAAGTTTTTTCATAAGGGGGATATATAGATCTTGCCCATCGAGGATGATCTTCATTAAAAGATGATTAATGAAGGTATTCGAGGAATTGTTTGCGGATAGAACACGTGAATCTTGACCATAATCATACATTGGTGTTCCGGTGGTCGTTTTAATATCGAGGAAGCATCCAGTGGATTCATTTTCAGGGGATCGGTAGAAATCGAATGATACGGGCATTTGTTTTGTGGATTCAACACGGAGGTAGTTTTGAATATTTGAATATAGCATAGAATTCATAGTACTGGACAGGGTGGATTCGCCGGAGACTTGAATCGTGCTTTGGACGTATGTGGAACCGGTAATCCATAGACTGGACTGAATAACGGAGTTACCGACGACGGTGAGTTCTCCATCGACAATTTCGTTATCACAAACGTATAAGTTGCCGCATAGTGTTGTATCTCCGGAAGTATATAGGGATCCCGCGATGGTTGTGTTTGAAAGAGTTAGACTACCAGACACGGTAGTATTTCCATCGATTTTCAATTCACCGGAAATGGTTGTATTGCCGTCGATCAGAAGCTCTCCGGTGATTGTTGTATTTCCATCGATTAGAAGCTCTCCGGAAATTGTGGTATTGCCGTCGATCTGTAATTCACCGGCAATCGTAGTATCTCCTGATATATATAATACACTTCCGACAGTGGTAGGACCATTGATTAATAATTCTCCACCAATTGTAGCATTTCCAGATATATTTGTGTTGCCGCTAATCTGAAGATTATTTGAGATTGTCGTGTTACCATTAATAAGTAATTCTCCACCAATGGTGGTGTTTCCGTCAATCAAAAGCTCTCCTCCAATAGTAGTATTTCCATCGATGTTTGTATTGCCACTGATTTGTAGATTGTTCGTGATAGTGGTGTTACCATTGATTAGCAATTCTCCTCCAATAGTGGTATTTCCGTCAATGTTTGTATTGCCACTGATCTGAAGATTGTTAGTAATCGTAGTATTGCCATTGATTAGCAATTCACCACCGATGGTTGTATTTCCATCGATGTTTGTATTGCCACTAATCTGAAGATTGTTCGTGATAGTGGTGTTACCATTAATAAGTAATTCTCCACCAATAGTGGTATTTCCGTCAATGTTTGTATTGCCACTGATTTGTAGATTGTTCGTTATAGTGGTGTTACCATTGATTAGCAATTCTCCTCCAATAGTTGTATTCCCGTTGATCAAAAGCTCTCCTCCAATGGTTGTATTGCCACTGATTTGTAGATTGTTTGTGATGGTCGTATTCCCATTAATAAGTAATTCTCCTCCAATAGTGGTATTTCCGTCAATCAAAAGCTCACCACCGATGGTTGTATTTCCATCGATGTTTGTATTCCCGCTTATCTGAAGATTATTAGTAATCGTTGTGTTTCCACTTATCTGTAGATTGTTCGTGATGGTAGTGTTACCATTAATTAATAATTCACCACCAATCGTAGTATTTCCATTGATTAGCAATTCGCCGGAAATGGTGGTATTTCCGTCGATCAAAAGTTCTCCAGAAATGGTGGTATTTCCGTTGATCAAAAGCTCTCCTGAAATGGTAGTATTTCCAGGAACATAAAGATTTCCGTTAAGAATCGAATCGCCAGTTACAAAGAGGGCGCCATCTATGGTAGAATTTCCTAGTAGGAATGTGTTACCGGAGACTTGGATGGTTCCATTGAATGTTGCGTTAGAAAATGCGGAGTCTCCTAGGACATTGAGGGTATTTGCGATGTTTGTATTCCCGGTGACCCATAGATTTCCGGACATAGAAGAGTCTCCGTTGACTAACAGATGATCATCGATGGTGGCATTTCCTCGAACGTAAAGGGCTCCGATATATAATAGGTTATTTATGTATAGATTATGACCTATTGTAGCATCATTTCCGACGAGAAGATCGTGGTTTAGGGTAGAATCGCCGGTAACGATGAGCGAGGAATTAGGTAAGCGGATCACGCGATCAACAGCATCAGCGACGATAATATGATTTGCTCCAGTTGATATTTTAAATAAACTCCGACTTTGCGCTTCGGAGAGATTCGTCGCATTGGTTAGTTCAATGCGATTATACCTAAACAAGGCCATATATTAAATATTTATTTTTTACAGAAAATGTGACCGAATACTTATATTTAGGACATTATGCCGATTTATAGTTCGTTTCATATAAATCGATATATTTTAAATTGGGTAATCAAACACTTGTATATATACACTATGAATTAGTTAGGATGAACGCGTGATTTTCCGGTGAGCCAGTAATATGTGTTCTTGATGGGGGAGAAGATGCTGTAGGATTCTGATGTATTATTTGCTACAACTGGATTATTTTCCGGTGCTTTTGCGGGTGAGTCTGCCGGAGTGGCGGGGATTGTTTCGGATGCGGTGAGGTTTTTGTAATTATTATTCTTTTCGAGAATAAGTTGGGGCGTGATGCCGGTATTGATAGTAGAGTCGATATCAGCCATGGATCTTAATAAATATCTCCTTTGTAATTATGAATCCTCTTTATATTGATTTTTTCGTACGTTCGTATTTGCATATTTTTGCGTTAGCGTTCGTACTTGCTGGTGGAATAATTGTATTGCTAAGGATGTTTGATATTGACGTGATTGATCGTGTGAAGGATTACAATGGAATTGCTGCGAATGTATTGATGATTGTTATAGGTTTATCGGCGGTATATCTTATGACGAAGCCTATGGTATATTTGCCATTTTTGGGCGAGACCGTATTACCTCAATCGTTATTGACGGAGAAGCGTCCTGAGAAGTATTCGAAGGAGATGGTAGTGAAGGCATTGCCTGGATCGACTGTTGCTTATTGGGCGAGCGATGAGATGGAGCCTGAGGAGGATCCTCGCAAGGTTCGTTCGTGGATGACCGCGTATGGATCTTATAAGAACGCAGGTGTTGTGAAGGCGGATATGGATGGAAATGCCAAGATATATTTGGATTGTCCTCAGAAGTATCAGGTTGGGAACATGTTTAAGAAGGTATTGCCTAGACACGTTCACTATCGCGTGAGCAAGGATTGGTATTTATCCCCTGTTTATACGATAATGTTGAAGGACGATTGTATGGATAAGACGGGGTATGAGGCTCCTGTTGGAAAGATGACTCGCAAGCAGAAGGCGATGATGAATTCGCAGATGAAGATGGGAGGAATGAATCCAGCGATGGCGATACCAATGGATATTCCGGTGACCAATATGGATTATAATGACATGTCAAACATGAACATGTCAAACATGAATATGACAAATATGGCAAATATGTCGGGCATGGGCGGAATGAATGAAATGTTTATGGGTGGTGGCGATGTTACAAGGCAGCAAGTGATGACTCGTCCTATGAAGCGTAATGGAAACAATGTTACGATGGAGATGGCTGAAGATGGCGATTCATCGCCGATTGGTGGTGGCGGAAATGGATATGATTCATCCGGAATCCCTGACTTTTCTTAATCTATAATAAATTATGTTTTGATCACACTTTTGAAAAAGTGTATTTATGCGAGTTTTGTTCCGATATCAACATCGACAACATTGACTTTTTGTAGGATTGCTTGAAGTTGATCTTTGGTGGTTGCCTTAGCAGCATCTGTTTTAAGGACAGTTAGTTCGCGAATATAATCGTTTGCTTGAGGGGTGACGCTGGGTTTGCGCTTTTTGATAGCGTCGAGTCCATTGATAATATAATCGATGCGAAGACCGATTACGGTTTTATGGAGGCGAACAACATCTTGATTGTTGTTTTCATTTTCTCTGGCAGTTTTCTCTTGATTCTGTTTGACGATGAAATAGATTCCGACCGATACGATGATGATACCGATTAATACGGCGGCGACGATCCAAATGACGGGATCGACCTTTTTGAGGGTTTCTATGAATTCATTCCATCCGGAGAGCATTTTGCTAGTTGTCGGGTTTTGATTCATAGTGTTTGCGATTTTAGTGGCATTTTGAGCTGCGACATTGGCGATGTTTGCGCGGAGTTCTTTATGAATTTCGAGGGGGGATTTCTTGATTTTTCCGAAGCTAAAGACCCATACGATGCTGAGCAAAAGAAGAGAAAAGGCACCGAAGGTATATTCAAGAGCAAGGAATGCGATGATACTAAGAATGACGATCCAGGTGATCCATGTGTTTTTATTATTATCCCAGCATTCTTTGCAGGAGTTAGGATCTTTAAGATCGAGATCAGTATTTTGTTTAATGAAGGATTTTACACCGGAAACCTTTTCGTTGATAATTCTTTCGACATCTTCAGGAGAATTTATATTAAGTGCTTCTTGGGCGGTGATGAATCCTTGTTTGATAAGTTGATTTACCAGATTGTTAAGAACAATCGGGTTATTCGATTTTTGTTTATCCATATATACACGTTTGAAAAAAGTAAGGAATTGATGGTGTATTATAGATTAATATCAAATTTATAATCAAAAATATTATAAATCGGATAATTTGGTTGACCTTTAAAGGTCATTTGTTGTATAGGGCTTTTGTGGGGGCGGAATAGAGTAGATCGAGAAGTTTAGAATCAATTTGCTTGATTTCCTGTTTAGCTTTTTCGAAGGTATCATGAGCTTTACGTGCCATTACGAGAGATTTGAAACGGATTTTTTCGTATTGATCTTTTTCGTTTGCGAGAGCGGCAGCTTTATTGAGGACATCGGATTGGAAGGATGGTATTGCGTTACGAAGTTTTATATAATCGATTTTTTTTTCGAGGAGACTTTCTTTGCTTTTTCTGGTGAGATCAGCGGTGGCTTCGTCCAATTCGTTCTCGGGTAGATTGCGATCATTTATATAATCTCCGAGGGTTTGGCTTAATTCATCGCGGGAGGGCTGAGAAAACACATTGATATTGATATCTCTGGTGGTGTCTGGAATCGCTAAGGATGGTGATCCAGTGGGAACAGGATTGTTTTGTAATAGGATTTGTAGTTGATCGAGAAGGGCATTGACGTCGTTGATATGATTCATATTGATATTGTCGTCCTGCATGCGAAGGATGATGTCGTTGAGAAGAACGATTTTGTCGCGTTTAGGATACATAGCAGATTCGGAGTTAATCCTTGAGCGACAATCGTTGATACGTTCGTAGATCATAACACGATTTTTATTGATATTGTATCGCAGATCATCCATAATCGATTCATGGATAGTGAGAACAAGGAATATCACAACGATAATGATAACAATAATCATAATGATATCTTGTGTTTCAAGGAGTAATTTATGAACTTTTTCAGTAGTAATCGTGTTTTTTCTTCCATTCCCATTGACGGATCCGATGGATGAATTCGGCGGCTTTGGACCATTTACTTTGACATTTGAAACAGGATTGTTCATCTATATATTTACTAATATTTTTCGTGAATCTGCGTATAAGAAATGGATTTATATCGATTTATATTTTTTTGTATAAATCGATATCGTATAATAAAAATAAAATATTTAATGTATATATAACTTATTTACAATGGCAAATGAACGATTCGATAATATAATTCTGTTTATGTTAATGTTGTTTATAATATTATTTGCTGTTTTTATGATCGGACAAATGGATTTGAGAATTTCCAGGGCGGTGCTATACAGATTGCGCCAGCACCTTGTAAATACTGTGCCGCAGGGATGATGTGCGATTGTCCTTATAGGCGAACTTGTCGCCGAATGCGTTGTGCTGGTCCGTGTTAGGATTATTTACACTTTTGAAAAAAGTGTGATCAAAAAGGGTCAGGGGAACTATGTTCCCCCTTCTACGTCCCCATTAAAAGGTCTAGGATGAACATAGAGCACAGGCTTCAGGGTTTTCGCGGGAGCATGCCAGAATTTCTTCTTGGGTGGGTTTCTTGGGCGAGGAGCGATTCGAGGGAGACGATGATTGTTGAGAGGCTGAAGCATTGAGTTTCTCGGGCTCGATCGTGAATTGCTGAGCCTTAGAGATACTTCTGGTGCGCAGATAGTACTGACCAGTCTTGAGTCCCTTTTCCCACGCGTAGAAATGGCAGGAAGTCAGTTTGGAGTGATTGGGATTCTCCATAAAGATATTGAGACTCTGGGATTGGCAGATGAAGGCACCGCGGGCGGCTGACATATCAATGAGGGTTCTCTGTTTTATTTCCCACACGGTTTTGTAGAGGGCTTTGATATTTGCGGGGATTTCGGCGATGGACTGAACGCTTCCATTATTCTTGATGATCTTGTTCTTCATATCGATGCTCCATAGACCGAGATTCATAAGATCCTTAACGAGATACTTATTGATGACGATGAATTCACCGGCGAGGGTTCTGCGGCTGTAGAGATTGCTTGTGAAGGGTTCGAAGCATTCATTGTATCCCATAATCTGGGAGGTGGACGCAGTGGGCATGGGGGCAACGAGAAGGGAGTTGCGGAGACCATGAATCATAATATTTTCTTTTAGTTCGGTCCAATTCCAGCGGGGGGAGGGGGAGACATTCCACATATCGAACTGTAGGATTCCCTTGCTTGCGGGGGATCCTTCGAAGGAGCTATAGGCGCCAGCCCACGATTTACCGGCGAGCTTTTCTTCTTCGGGGCACATATAGAGATTCGCCGCGGACGATTGGAGGGCGATTGTGCGTTCCTTACTGATTTCCATGCTGGTCTGAAGGGCTGCGAAGTAGATGGTTTCGAAGATCTCTTGATTGAGATCGTTGGCTTCGGGGGAATCGAAGGGAAGGCGGAGGATGGCAAAGACATCCGCGAGTCCTTGAATGCCGATACCGATGGGGCGGTGACGGAAGTTGGAGTTGCGCGTCTCCTTGGTGGGATAGAAGTTTTTGTCGATGATCTTATTGAGATTTCTGGTAACGATCCTGACGGCATTAGCGAGTTGATCGTGGGAGAATGTCCTATATCCCTCATCATCGGTATGGATGAAGGAGGGTAGAACGAGACTGGCTAGGTTACAAACAGCCTGTTCGTCCTTGGAGGTATACTCGGTGATTTCGCAGCATAAATTGGATGATTTAATGGTGCCGAGATTCATTTGATTCGACTTCTTATTTACATTATCCTTGAAGAGGAGATAGGGAGAGCCGGTTTCGATTTGGGCGGTGAGAATGGCGGTCCATAGCTCGCGTGCCTTGATCTTACGGAGGAATTTACCATCAGCGACATAGGAATTGTAGAGAGAATCGAAGGATTCCCCCCAGGCATCCTGGAGACCTGGGCACATATCGGGGCTCATAAGATACCAATCGCTATCGGTTTTGACGGCATTCATAAAGGCATCGGGGACCCAGAGGGCATAGAAAAGATCGCGGGCACGTTCTTCTTCATTACCGTGATTCTTTTTCATATCGAGGAAATCGAAGACATCCGCGTGCCAGGGTTCGAGATAAACGGCGATGGATCCTTGGCGTTTTCCGCTCTGGGTGATATGGCGGGCGGTGTTATTGAGGACGCGGAGCAGAGGAACGATACCATTGGACTTTCCCATACTGGATTTGATGAGGGAATTCTTGGCGCGAATCTTGGAGAGATGAAGACCGATACCACCGGCGTATTTAGAGATATTCGCGCAATCGCGAATGGTCTTATAGATACCATCGACGGAATCGTCATCGATCTCGAGGAGGAAGCAGCTTGAGAATTGTGACGATTTGGTGCCGGAATTGAAGAGGGTGGGAGTGGCGTGAATGAAGAGACGCTGAGACATAGAATCATATGTTTCGATGGCGCTCTTGATATCATCGCCGTGAATGGCGAGGGCGACTCGCATAAACATATGCTGAGGTCTTTCGACGACGCGATCACCGATTTTAAGGAGATATCCTTTCTCGAGGGTTTTGAATCCGAAGTAATCGAAAAGATAATCCCTATCGTATTTCATAGAAGCATTGAGCTTTTCGCGATTCTTCATAACGATTTGGAAGAAGGTATCGTCGAGCATAATAGTCTTTGTATGAAGCTCATTGACGACTTCACTGAAAGAGGGGGACGTGTTTTTGTGATGATTGGAGATTACGAGGCGGGATGCAAGAGTGCCATAATCAATATGCTCGGTCATCATAGCGGTACAGATTTCGCAGGAGAGTTCGTCAAGAGCTGACGTAGTGACTCCATCATAAATGCGAGAGCAAACCTTTTGAGCAACGATTACGGGTTCGATTGTTAGACCATTGGATAAGGTTTTGATCCTGTTAAGGACCTTATCAAAGCTAACATCTTCGAACGAACCGTCTCTCTTCTGAACTTTCATTGAACCTGGCTGATGCATATTTTAAGTTAATATGTTTTATATTTGTTTAATTTGATCTAAAACGATTAAATTGGTTATTTGTCCTTTTAATAAAAGGTCGTCCAAAATTAGGGTTTTCCGTACGCTTTTGAAAAAAGCGTGGCAAAAGGGTTCTGGGGAACGGAGTTCCCCATTTTCGGAAAACCCGTACTAAATCATAGAGCAAGCATTTGAACAATAACGAAGTTATTGCCGAAATGCGCATCTCTATCCAAATACACTTTTTAATGTGTATTGTAATGATCATACAATCGTAAAGCGATGAATATTACCATGAATGAAACAAAATAAATACGGACGTGTCTTATTTTGAGGTTTGTTTCTTTTGAGAACGCATAATTTAAAAGAGTTTTAAAACGTTTATCAAGAGGTAAATTACATAGATAATTTTCAAACATAGTTAGAATGCAGTAATTTTTAGATGTAAATATCCATGATGCTAAGCTAAGAACTAAAATGATTACAACGTATTTTAATTGATTAATTGGCGCCAACATACCAATAAAAATAATGGGAAAGAATAACTGATGAGTAAATCGTATAATTTCGGCGAGAATTCCACAATATAAATAGTCATTCATTATTTGTAATCCATAGGAAACAGCAGCGATTAATAAATAGATAGTCCAATAAATTTTTATATAATGATCAGTGGTTGTATACTTATTAAATGAATGAACGAATTTTAAAACTGAGTTTTGGAAACTATTATCCGCCATATAATACACTTTTAAAAAAAGTGTGATCAAAACAGGGTTTAGTATAAATTCAAATACACTTTTAAAAAAAGTGTGATCAAAAATAGAGTTTCGCATAAATTTGCTAAACTATGCCATATAATATGCTGTTATAAAGTTCAATCGGATTATTAATCATCCAAAATGCGAATCTCTATTAGGCACTGCAAACGCGCACGTGTTAATTGTAAGAAAATATTGTTTGAGCAATGTATGAACCAAGCATTTATATTGTATCCTCATCAATTATTTGAGATGGTAACGATTCCCAAAGAGTTTTACATTGTTTTGATCGAAGATCCACGATTCTTTTTAAATGATCATTCATCAAATTCCCCGGGATATAAATTTAGCAAATTACGATTGTTATATACGTTATCATCGATGAGATGGTATAAGGATTATCTAATAAACGATTTGAAATACAAGCATATATTGTATGTATCGTATGATAAGATTCAGAAGGGATATGGTCCGATTCATAAGTATTTTGAGAAGAAAGAGATAAAGAACATTCATTATATGGATGTAGTGGACCAGCCATTAGAGGATAAAATACAGCGAGAATTTGGTGCGAAGACGAAATATACGTTACACAATCACGATACACGATTATTTATGTTGAATCGGGAAGATATCAAAGAGTATGATACAACGATCCGGGGCAAAACGTATTCGCACCAGAATTTTTACATATGGATGCGAAAGAAATATGATATTTTGATGGATGATAAGGGGAAGCCAATTGGAGGCAAGTATAGTTATGATAAATTAAATCGTGAGAGTGTCGAGGAGGGGGAGAAATATCCGCGTGTTCCAAACGTATCTCATAACGATTTAGAGAAGGGGATTCTTAAGGAATGTCGGGAATTTATCGAGGCGAACTTTAAGGATCATTATTCGGCGGAGGCAGTGAGTGATATGATACCGATGGTTCCGTTTACACATTCGGGGGCAAAGACATGGTTTCAGATATTTTTGAAGGAGCGATTAGAGAAATTTGGAAAATACGAGGATGCTGTGATAAAGAGCCAGGATTTGATGTGGCATTCATTCATATCGCCGATGTTAAACAATGGATTACTAAGTGTTCGATATGTGATCGAAGAAACGATGAAGTATTCTGGGAAACACGATATAGCGATTCAAAACGTGGAGGGTTTTATACGTCAGGTGTTAGGATGGCGTGAATATACACGAACGATGTATGTATTGATGGGAAATAAAATGCGGGTGAATCATTATGGTCATAAGAGGAAATTATCGGATGTATGGTATAGCGGAAAATTAGGGATAGAGCCGATTGATGATTGTATTCGCTCGGCATTTAAAACGGGATATTTACATCATATTCGTCGATTGATGTTTATGGGTAATTTTATGTTATTATGTCAGATCGATCCGGACGAGATCTATCGTTGGTTCATGGAGTTTTCGCTAGATAGTTATGAATGGGTTATGTATCCAAACGTATATGGAATGGCATTGTATTCGGGGGACGATAAGATAACAACGAAACCTTATATATCAACCAGCAATTATATATTGAAGATGTCGGACTATAAGAAGGGCGATGGCGAGGATTGGAGTAAGATATGGGACGCGCTGTATTATACGTTCATACATAACAATTTGAATATCCTAAAAGGTAATCCGCGATTGTTTATAATGATGAGCGTGTATAATAAGAAAACTCCAGAGCAGATCCAGGGATATTTAGATATATCCAAACGCTTTTTGACAAAACTATGATCGGTTAGTATAAATACATAAATATAAAGACAATCATCCGATGGATTAAAATTAATACGAAAGGATGTATCTGTTTAGTATTGTGACTGTTGTGGGATCGGTATATGTATTGACGAAGTGGTGTCTATGTCCTAATAGGAATCGTGATCGCACCGTTCATCAAATCGAGATTAACGATTCGGTAGATAGTGATTCAGAGAAGGATATTCGATACAATGAGAGTGGATCGGATTCTGATTCGGATATTGTTAATTTTCCGGGAGATCTATATCAGACCGGGATTCGTAGGAGGAGGGTTTCTCCGAAGCAGGAATCACCAGTAAAGGATTTTAGCCCTAAGGATCGTTCATTGGAGTGGGCTGGATCTCCAGGATATGATTCGCAGGGATGTATGGAGAATTCCGATGGTATTGTGATTGAGAACGAGAATCGTAGGAATGCGATTACAAAGATCCCATCGATTGAGTTTATTGATCAGATTCCCAGTCAGGAATCAACCGATATCGTAAAGGATCCTGCTCACAGCGCTCCATTGGTTCTTCATCCCGACACATCACTGACTCCTCATGTGGAGGAAACTCCGAATGTTTCAAACGACACAGTGATGGATTCTATTGAGTTAGATACAAATCATGTAGATCTGGAAACGTGTTTGATGAATTCTATGTCTCAATCGGTGATTAGTAATAATAGCAATACTCTATCGAGTTCTGATATGTTTGAGAATATCGCGAATAATATTGAGCAGCAGAGAATGAGAACCAGTCAAGATATGGAATATTTTGGGGAGTCCGGCGTCTTGAGCGCCGGTGTTTTGGAATCAAAATCCCAGTAAAATCAAATAAAATTGTGTAATTTAATAATCAATCTATTATTGAAGATTTGTCAATAATGAATTGAATACGATTGGAGATCGTTAATTTAGGCATCGGCAAAGAGAATAAAGGCAAGAACAACGAACCATAATATGATTTGTATCTGAATCGTAGGGTCAGATGTTTCTTTTTTTTGATAGAATAAAACAAATAAAACGATAGCCCACATGATTAAAATCCAAAATTTGAGACTGAAAAGAGGAGGGATTTTTTTGAGAATCGTTTGAACAACCGATGTGTTAAGGTTATACATATTAGTATAATAGATATCAATATAGGATATTATTTAATTTAAATAGATATTCATTGAATCTTTAATCGATGTATAATATAATAGTTATATGAAAGATCCTGGACAAACCACTGATATATTGACATTAAAAACATTTCCGATTAAGAAAACATCGTATAATGAGATGAAGATGCATCTACATTATTTTTTAGAGACAAACAATCGTGTAAAGGCGTTGTTAGTGATGAAAAAGATCTTTGAGACCTATTCAGTTTCGAAAATGATACAATCGATCGTTGAATATTATTATGAAAGGGCAAATGGAAACAATTTGTTATTTATTCCGAAATGTATGAAATATTATATCCAGATCGAGAATCTATTAAAACGGAGCAAAAAACGGGAATTTACGATTTATATACAGAATCGTTGTATCGATTTAATATCACAGATCGTATGTGGTGATCATGAATTAACGATTGAATCGCGGATTCGCACGATATTAACCCCTGAGAAAATAAAGGAAATCAAGGAGATGGAGGCGCAAATTATTCGAAAATCGGTGAAAATGATGGGGTTTTCAAAGCCCCAACGCAATTTAGTATTATTAAAACATTATTTAAAGAAGGTCTGTTCAAACAACGATCCGGTTCATATGGAAATAAACAGGGCATGTGCGTTATATTATTTAAGGGGGAATATGAAGATATCGCTTCACTTGATGCGATGGATGAAAACGGTAGTTACTGATCCGACTCTTGAAAAACATATAGGAATCCATTTGAAGATGTTGGGGAGCAAAGAGTTTTCATTTAGTAATCATACACAATACGATGCTCTTAATTTTATGATATTGATATCAAATGAAATAAACTCGGTAAAAACGCAGCGAAAAAACTTTGATATGGATGTTTTAACAAATATCGTTGGATTTAAATAACCTCGCGGTTAATTTTATAATTGGGATATTAGAAAAGAATGAATATAAAATAAACATAATATATTAGATTCATTCTCGACTGAAGATGAATTCGTCGAACCAAGTAATAAATGAAACGTTATCATCATTCTTGAAGGATCATAAGTGTTTATCGGGGAAAGAAACACATACTTCAATGAAGGGTGGCAAATATACGATATTGGAGGAGGAATTAGACGATTTCTATGAATTGTATTCGAAGGCATTGAATGGTGATACAACACTATCATTGACTGAACGACATCCAGAAGATCATTGTATTCCATTAATCGATATGGATTTTCGTATACCAAACGATTATGATTTGGACAAATATTATGATTCAGTGAAAAACCCGTTGATTTATACGAAGATTGATCGGGTGAATTTTAGGAATTACAAACTATTAGAAATCATATCGATCTTTTCAAAGATATTAAACGAAGACTATTCGATCCCCGAATCGTTGTTATCGTGTTATGTATTTATGCGTCCATCACCTTATCCATACAAGGATCAATATGTAAAAGATGGGATTCATATGATGTTTCCCGATTTTTCATTAAAATACGATACCTTATATGATTTGCGATTAAGAGCGATGGATCGTTTAAAGGATACCCTCAATGAATTGGGGATTCCGTTTTTGAACAAAATAGATGATATTTTAGACGAGGCTGTGATAGAGAAGAATAATTGGTTGATGTATGGATCAACGAAACCGAATGTTCCAGCATATCAATTGATATTTGTAACGAAATATAACAAAGAGTATGGAGTATCAACGATCGATTGTCAATATAAGACAAATGTAGAGTTAGTAAAACATTTATCGATTCAAAACCGCAAACCTTTAATGGACATCGTATCGCAAACAGGCGTGAATACGAATGGTCGTGGGAAAAAGAGGACAAATTCATCGGAGTTTCCGACGGAAAAGTCGGTATATCCGAGTGATAAAAAATCACAAAAAACGATGGTATGTAAGGCGCCTGCAACAATAACGGAGAACGATATCGATGAGGATACCAGCAACGCGATAGAGAAATTAATGGTGTTTTTGCGATTCAAATTTCCGCAATGGAATATGAACATCAAAAAGATTAAACGATCAGTGATGAATATGGATGGATGCGATTTACCACATTATATGTATTTCATAACAACCGATGATAAGTATTGTATGTTTATCGAGGGCGAGCATAAGAGATCAACACCGACACAATATGTTCAGGTATCATCACGAGGATATTATGTAAAATGTTTTAATCAGGAATGTCACGATAAACATTATCCTAAAATGCCAGAACCAATACCTCAGGATATATTAGTGAGGATGTTCCCTTATTTAAGTTCTAAACCCAATCATCATTACGAAGATCCTACGATTATAGGATCGATGATAGGATCTGGTAAGAGTGTGTCAAATCATAGGGAACATAAGGAACCCTATACGATCGAGGAGCCATCAACATCATCGATTGGTTCTTCGATTGTTAATTCATCGCCGATCAAATCAACGATTCCAATGAATACAGCGAATATGTCAATCGTAAACCCAGGGGATTATATAGATTCATCGCCAATATTCCCGGCAAACGAGGCGACGAATGTTATACAAAATATCGTATCGTCGATGAGGGTGAATTTTCCACAAAACGAGTTAAAGTTGGATCCAGGAGTGACGCATCAGAGAATCACGGATGAGAACGGAAATTATCATTATATCGTTCCATTCGCAGATCGTTTTTGTCCGATTTCAAAGGAAGAGAACGACGATGTAAGGATAAGCGGTCAGATATCAACGAAGGGGTTTAACATACGATCCTATCATGGGAAAACGTATGGAATGGTATTTCCGCCGAATCCAATACCGATTGATAAAAAGTATTTGAATTGTTTGTTCGTGAATAATTTGACGGTAAATAATGTGAATCATAACATTACGAATATCTATCAAACGATTGACGATGAATTGATTGAGTTTGAGGAAGATAAAGATTCGATTAAGGTATTTGGCGAACAGGAATATTTGAATCTATTGATTCTTAAATCGATGAATTCTACCCATTATGATATCGGTAAATTGGTATTTGAGTTAAATAAGGATCATTATCGTTGTGTGAATCCTGATCGTTTATCGTGGTATCAATGGAAGAATCATCATTGGGCATTAGGATGTGAGAATTTGACGATTTTCTTGTCTGAGAAATTGGTTCATTATTATCAGATCGCTCGTAAATTGTATCAGAACGACAATTTGAACAAACAGGAGCAAGATAATAAGCGAAAGAAGATCGAGGAATTGATTAAGAAACTCAAGACAAGTAATTTTAAATCGGCAGTGATTACCGAGGCGGCATCGATATTTTATGCGAAATATACGAATTTTATTCACCAGTTGGATGAGAATCCGAATTTGATCGCATTTGAGAACGGAGTATATCATTTGGACAAGTTCGAATTTATGGAAGGAATGCCGGAAGATTGTGTTAGTTTTACGACGAAGATCAATTATAATCAATATGTAATGGGGGCGAATCCCCAATTAGAATTGTTTTTGTGCCAGATATTACCGAATGTTGAGATTCGCGAATATGTATTGAAATTTGTCGCGAGTTGTTTGTGTGGATCCAATCCGGATGAAAAGTTTTACATATGGACAGGAAGTGGTGGCAATGGCAAATCTAAATTCGTGGAACTGATTGATAAGACATTTGGCGAATATTCGTTTAAATTACCGATCTCTTTATTAACACAGAAGCGTCAGGCAAGCAATCAGGCGAGCCCTGAATTAGCTGGAACGCGAGGCAAACGATTTGGAACGTTCCAGGAGCCATCAGAGAATGAGCGGATTAATGTTGGTTTGATGAAGGAATTGACTGGTGGCGATCGTATTACTTGTCGCGGATTGTTTAAAGACCAGATGGAATTTAAGCCGCAATTTAAGTTGGTTTTATGCTGTAATTCATTGCCAGAGATTCCTAGTCAAGATGGTGGCACATGGCGTCGATTGCGTGTTGTGGAATTTACATCAAAATTCGTGGATAATCCGGATCCAAACAATCCGAATGAATTCAAGGCGGATCACGAATTGAATACGAAATTAATGGATTGGAAGGAAGATTTCGGTGGGTTATTGATCGAATATTATAAGAAATATAAGAAGGAGGGATTGAAAGAACCGGAAGAAGTTATGAAATATACCAGTGATTATAAGAAGAGTTGTGATTCGTTTAAGGAATGGTTGGATGAGAATTATATTTTGACAAATGAAGATCGAGATACGATCGAGGCATCATTAATATATCAGAAATATAAGGATGAATTTGGGGATGATATCAAGATAAAAACGTTTGGAACATTGATGACGAAATATAAGGTCGGTAAAAAACAAATGAAGATCGATGGGGTGAATTGTAGGGTATATTATGGAATTAAAATGAAGGATTCTGAATAATCATCGTTACAATATCTTACTAAAAATATACAATTAATATATGACAGAGGATATATTAAATGTATCAGATTTGAACCGTAAGGTCGATAAAATCGCAAATGTTACAAATGTGTTACAGCATATATCCGTTTATTCACAGGCGTTTATTGGTGATTATAAGTATTCTGCGAGGACAGACAATAGCATTGGTGGATGGTTAAAATGTAATGGACAGAGTATTAGTAAGACATCCTATCCAGCTTTATGGGATGTGATTGGATATGCTTTTGGTGGGTCTGGTGATAATTTTAATCTGCCTGATTTTCGCGGAAGGGTTCCTGGTGCTATTGGTTCTGGAACAGGATTAACAGAACGTTTGCTTGGTCAAGCGAGAGGTACCGAGACGCATACATTAACTGTTGATGAAATGCCAATTCATAATCACGGTGTAACTGATAACGGTCATACACATAATGTGTCGAATACAGTTAATTTTACAGGAGATGGTACACCTGGTTCTATTGACAATTCTGGCGGAGAAATAGATACGAATACAACATTTAACACAACATCATCATCATCTACAACAGGAATCAGTATACAAAATGCTGGTGGAGGATTGGCTCATAACAATATGCAGCCGACATTATTCGGTGGAAATGTATATATATTTGCTGGTTTGATTGTTTAAATATCGTATAATTTATATTAAATCGTATAATTCACGATGATTATATGATTTATTTGACTGAACTTTCTTTTGGTCTACCTTTTATTAAAAGGTATTTAATTGGAAAAAGCGACGCCTGCCATGCCAGACATAATGCGAAGGATGTTATAATTGGTAGCATAGACGCGAACAGTACAATTTCCGGCAGAAAGAGCATTGGATGTAAGATTCATAACAAGATTGGCATTATCGATTCTGGAGAAATTACAGGTTCCCGAGGGCTGATGCTCGTCGGCGCGGAGAGCAAAAGAATACACATTAATACCGCATGAAGGAACATTGGTATGATGCTGGAAGGGTTGGATTACATTGAAGAAATCGCTATCTCTTTCGGTGAAACGATCATAACCATTGAGTTTAAGAACAGCGGTATTTATGGGATTCCTGCCGACATCGAATGAAGTAGGAACGTAAATATTATTAGCACTGCCAGTAGCAAGACCGGGAAGAACGCCAGAACCAGAGCCAGAAATATTCGAGGAAGCGTATGAGCCGACCGTCGAGCTGGAGGTAGTCCCGCTAAGGCTATAATCATATTCGTCGGTGTAATTGAACCATTGTTTTCCCCAGGGCGCATTCGAAGATACGTTTGTATCTCTCTGGACAACCCATACGATCTCCTTAACGGGATGGTTAAGGTCAAGTTTGACGTTTGTGTTTGTTCCAGTTGCGGATTCATCGCCAGTATATTGTAATTGCTCAATAAGATATTCGTGGCTGGATTGGGCGAATTTGCGTCTTTCGTCGGTATCGAGATAGATATAATCGATATACATCGTACATTCCTCGAGAGAACCGATTGTAACACCAGTCATTGTGGTAGTAGGCGATCCAGTGGCGACGGAACCCGACCAGTAGCAATTGGCTAACTGATTTAATTCGATATTGATTCGGACTTCGTGGTACTGAAGAGCAATGAGGGGAAGAGCCAAACCGGGGGAACGATTCCAGAAGAAATCGAGGGGAACATAAAGGGTTTCTCCGGCGACGGTGGCGGGACCAGCGACGGGATTATTGATGCGACCAGAATTGCCAACCATTTTGGCGTAGGCGAGCTGTTTATCGTTGGGAAGAGAGAGTTCATTCCAGATATGAATCCAATCGCTATAGAGTTTATCGATACGCTGACCACCGATCTCGAGTTCGATTGTTTTGATAAGAACTTGACCAATCCAATTTAACCAGCGGAAACTGGTTCCAGCGGCGACAGTAACAGAGGGCAAACGGATTTTTATATAGGCTTTATTGATAAGATCACCATTCCTGGATACGATTGTATGAATCTTCCTCCCCCAATCGGGGTTCTCATTAAAGGTTTGACGAACAGATTCGATGGCGAAGTTGGTGTGCCTACGATAAATTGTTTTAAAATGAGTGACTTGAGGATTACCCGTTAGATATACATCTTGGGCACCATACGCGACGAGTTGAATCAATCCACCTCCCATATTATTGGACTATACAATATCCATAGAAAAATAAACCTATCTTGATTATACCGATTATATACTATTTACAATAATCGGTATATTAACTTTCAAAGGGCTTATAACACTTAAGTATATTTACTTCTTTTTCGTTGTCTTTTTCACGGCAGCTGCTGTTGTTTTAGAAGATCCAGACGAAGCAGCCGCTTGATCCGCAAGGAGTTTATCATACATTTTTAGGCAATTTTGAATATCATTCTTCCAAATATCGGTTTCCGATGTGTTATGAAGGATATCATATTCCTTCTTTTTATTAGAAATCGTGGATTCGAGATCATTGATTTTTTCGAAGCTAAATGCGTCAAGGGATTCTTTGGTGAGATAATTATACGAATATCCCTCTTTATTCGTAAGATCGATATCTTTGGTTTGGGGATTGTATCGATCAAAGGATTTGGCTTCCAATTGTTCGATGATTTCCGATGTTTTCTTTTTGAAAACTAATATTTCTTCCTTCATGACACATTCCATAAATCTCCTACGATTCTCGAGAACACGGATATCCTTCTTCATTTCCGCAAGTTGATACTGTTTGCGCTTTACATATAGATCGTAACGAATATGATAGTAATCGTTCAAGATATCAGCAACTGAATTGTATCTCTTAATCGATCCATTAGGATCGTAGAGATGAGTGTTGTTGATATTGATATTCTTAACCAACTTGAGTTCTTTTTCCAGAAGATCGTCATCGACTAAATTGACCAGTTTTTCTTTATCGAATTTAATTGTAATATTGACGTGTTCTTCCGTGGAATTGTTCGTGTATGACGAGATCAAATGCTTTTTGTTATCGGAAAGAGGCAGAACCGAATTGAGGAAATCGATGTATTCTTCCGTCCAAACACCCACGGGCAATTCGGTGATTTCTACTTGTGTAGCAGACACCTTATATTTGCCTTTACAGATGAATACAGATCCATTGGAATCGGGAGCGACGGTAATCGTTCCGTTGAATTTGTTATACCACGGGATAAAGGTATGATCTTCGAAGGGTTTGTTATTATTTAACTTATCGAGAATCACTTCAGCGATTTGACGGGGATTGTAGCAGGGTATCTTTGTAGAATATCCTGTTCCGATACCATCAACGCCATTGATTAATACCATTGGCAAAACAGGGGCATAATATGCTGGTTCAATCGGAGTTCCGTCATCTTCGAGATATTTGAGAAGGGGATTATCGTCTTTGTTGAATAGATACTCGGTGATATCGCTAAGGCATGTGAAGATATACCTTGCACTGGCAGCATCGTCACCGCCCTTATTACGTGTTCCGAATTGACCGATTGGTTTCAGAAGATTAATATTGTTTGAGCCGACGAAATCCTGTGCCATACCGACCAGAGTGGATTGAAGAGATACTTCGCCGTGGTGATACGATGTTTGTTCGGAAATATATCCGGAAATTTGGGCGACTTTTACTTCGGATCTCTGATGTTTTTTGAGACAGGCATAAATACATTTGCGCTGACTGGGTTTCAGTCCATCCATTACATTCGGAATCGAACGAATATTATCATAATTCGAGAAATGAATGAAATCCTTATTGATGAATTCGGTATAGGATACCTTATTTTGTTTGGTATCTAACACAACCGATTCATTGTGTGTTTTCAGCCATTCCTTACGATCATCAGCGCGTTTGGCAGAAAAAGCCAAATCGATCGCATTCGCACATTCATCGTTATCCCAGATATATTCAACAGTATTCGCATTGAGATCGCTGAAATATTCCTTGAATTCTTGGGCGCTGGATGTGCCGAGACCCTTGTAATATTTGATCGTCCAATTGGAGGAATCGTTTTCGTTTTTCCAGGCATCATATTCCGCGAGGGAATAGAATGGTATGACCTGATTACCCTTGCGAGCCTTGAGAATGGGTGTGCGAATCGTTTTAACGAATCCGGGGATTTTAAGAAGGGTATTTGCCCAGCTATAACCGAGCCAATTGATGAGAAGTCCTTTGATATGGGATCCATCAACATCAGCGTCAGTCATAATCATAATACAACCGTATCGAAGATCATCGACCGATGTGTATTTCTTAGGTGTGATACCGTCATCCTCAAATTGCTTAAGTCCGATGATTTGTTTAAGATTGGCGAGCTCTTGATTTTCGATGACTTTCTTGGCGGCTGCATCGCGAACATTGAGTAGCTTACCCTTAAGAGGGAAAACGCCATAATAATCGCGACCAACAACGGAAAGACCGCAAATCGCAGAGCTTTTGGCGGAATCACCCTCTGTAAGGATTAGAACACATTTGGACGATTCGGCAGTTCCAGCCTTATTGGCATCGTCGAGTTTGGGGATTCCAACGATTCTTGATTTTTTCTTACCATCGGACTTCTTGAGATCCTTGCTTTCCTGGAAAACGCAGATTTCAATGGCACGATCCATAATACCGCACTTCGCGAGTTTGGAGATGAATGCGTCAGAGATTTCGCATTTGCTTCCGAAATCCTTGGAGGGAGTCGATAATTCTTCTTTGGTTTGCGATGTAAAAGAAGGGTTCTCGATGGTGGATTTTACGAAAAGGAAGAGGTTTTCCTTAACATATGATGTTTTGATATTCATCTTTTTGTTGCGATCAGAAATAAATTGGGTGAGTTTCTTAACAATCGCATTCGATACGTATTCAACGTGTTTTCCTCCCTTCTTTGTCCAGATACCATTGACGAATGATACCTGTTCAAATGTTCCTTTTTCATTATATGTCGCGCAGATTTCCCAGCGATCATTCACGATTTCGTGGACACGCTGCTTTTCCTTTTTATCACCGAGATATAGATCAGTATATTTTTCGAACGATTTGATCTCGAGGGCTTTCCCGTTATAATGAACAGTAACATCCTTGGGAGTCAAAGCGGCAAGATCATATACGCGGCGTTCAAAGAGGAGTTCGATATCATCGGTGATTCCCTGTAGACCGAATCGTTTATAATCGGGGAGGAACGATACCTTTGTGTAGGGCTTTCCTTTAAAGGATTTGATGATCGGTTGGTTTTGTATGGTCATATTCTCAGACCATTTCTGGGAATATTTTTGGGAAACATTGGAATCGCACGTTTCTACTTCGAACCATTTGGAGAAGATATTGGTGACTTTTGCGCCAAATCCGTTTTTGCCTCCAGTGATCTTCTTTTCCTCTTTATCATAGTTGGAGGAAGTCAGGAGATTGCCGAAGAGTAGTTCGGGAACATATACATTATGTTCCTTGTGGAGGACGATGGGGATTCCATTTCCGTCATTATATACTTCAATAACACCAGTAGTTTTATCAATCGTAACCTTGATATTTTTGAGGGAATTATCGCGAACCTTATGATCGATAGCATTTACAATAATTTCATCGAAAATCTTGTAAAGACCAGGAACATATTCGATATTTTTCAGGGTCATTTCGATATCTGCCAGGGAATTCTTTTTGCCAGCGCCTTTGACGCTGGTAGTATCAGAACCTGCTTCCGATGCTGCATCAGTGGCATAGTCCGCGACAGGAGAATCGATAGATACCTTTTGAATTACGTAGATCGGTTCGGAGGTTATATTAACACTACCGATGTATGTATCGGGGATGTCATATATATGCTGGCGAAGATCCTTCTTCTGATACTTTTCCTCGACGGTTTTATCGGTGGTATCCATTTCACTATCAACCAAGTAAAATAGATACAATAAATAGACTTTATATTGATTATTTTGTTCGTATAATTTACATGGTTGTATATTAATAGAAATCAATCGATTTAATATGATACAATAGTGAAAAAAAATTGATTTGTAATGGATACATAATAAACGAACGCAGGTACCTCAAGACTTCTACGCCAACTTTCAACGGAAATCCCAAGCACTCAAGAATGATCAGCATCTTCAACATCAAGAACATCGTGGCGATCTACTCGCTTATTATCATCAGCGGCGGCATCGTGACCAAGCTTTATGGCGAGACCTGTGGGTTCAACCTCTACGACTACCGCACCTGGCTCAATCCCATTATGATGATGGGAAGCCCCTGGTGCCAGAACCTCCTCAACATCTCCTACTACACCAACAACATCGTCACCAACATGTACTCCAACATCACCCTCGGAGTAGCCCTCATCGTTTCCAGGTTGCTCGAGGGCGCAAAGGTCGCCGCTCCTCAGAACATCGTCAAGCCCATTCCCTGTTAAATATCGTTAACGCAGTCTAAGTTTTTTATGTGAATATTAGTCGAATCAATACACTTTTAAAAAAAGTGTGATCAAAAACATAGTTTGGAATGATTTCAATGAAATAATAAATGTGATCCAATGGAAGGATCATTACTTTGTATACCCATAAAGTTCGGTCAACTGAAAAATCGGTCAAAGGAGAGGGGTCAGGAACTTTTGAAAAAAGTTCGGTCAAAAGGGGTTCTGGGGGTTACACCCCCAAGAGAACGTAGTTCTCTCCGTTAAGTATCGGGCGAATAGCCCGACCCTTTGGTCGACCTTTCTGGGAAAGGTCTTAGTTGGCGAATCCTAATCCCGCCATTCCAGACATAACACGTAATACATTATAATTCACAGCATAAATACGGATTTCCGCTTCTTGTAATGAAATCGATGTATCTTTGGTATAATCCGATACGATAATAGGATCACCGAATGTTAATCGATAGGTTGGTTTGTTTGCGGTGGGTGTTCCAAAGGATCCAACAGCCGTAAATTCACCACTGGTCGTTGTCATAATTTGTGAGGTTGTAAAATTAGCAAATGTCAAGGATGTTTGGAATCCTTCCGATTTATGAATATCGAATGAATTTGGAACAAATAATGATCCGCTGGTTGTTAATCCGGTTACTTCTAAAACGGAATATCCAGTACATTCCGAGAGTGATTTGGATAAAATGATTTTATCACCGGTGACAAAGGATGTTGTTGCCGTTCCATAATTCGCGGGAGGTATGGGAATCGTTGCTGTTGTAGGAATCTTACGTATCGAAGATTGAAATGTTTGATAATAAATATCCTGATCAACGGTGATCGATAGGGCAGCATTATCAATGCGCGACATATTCACAGATCCCGATGGTTGATTTTCTTCCGGCTCTAAGCTGAAGGAATACATATTGATCCCTTTCGATTCATATGGAATACGTGTATGATGTTGATAGGGCTGAACATAATGGAAATACGATCCTTGTCTTTGTGAGAATCGATCATGTCCATTTAAAATGATTTTTGCGGTGCTAATTGGATTTTTTCCTGCGACGCTTCCAGGACGAATATCTGGGACGATTTCAGTGGTTGGCTGAACAATGATCGGTGTAAGATGGGTTGTATAATTCGTATGTTGATTGTATGTTTTGGCTTCATCGTTTTGAGTGACCCAAACGATTTCTTTTACGGGATGATTAAAATTTAGTCGGATGCTTTCGGTGGTAGAATCGATGGTTTCTCCACCATTGTATTGGAGTTGTTCGATAAGATATTCGTGTGTTGCCTGGGCAAAACGACGACGTTCATCGGTATCTAAGAATATGTAATCGATATACAATTTACAATCTAAGATCGACGGGGCATTATCTAAAACGCCGAGGAATAATTTGGATTTATCCTGAATCGTCATATTGATTTTAACTTCGTGGTATTGAAGAGCGATTAATGGAAGAGCGGTTCCTGGATTACGACAGAACCAGAATTGAAGAGGTGTGTATAGGATTTGTTGATTTCGCGATGTATTAAAATGACGATTGTTATTAATTACACCGATCATTTGATTGAATCCATCGTATTTTTCTTGTTTTTGCGAGAGTTCATTCCAGATATTAAGCCAATCGCCATACTGTTTATCGATTCTTTGCCCACCGATTTCTAATTCGACATCTTTGATAAATAAATTACCGAATCCATCGATCATAGAGATAGATTTTTGTTTTTCGATTGCTGCTAAAGTGATTTGTAAATAAATACGATACATAAGATCACCGTTTCGCGATACAATACAAGAAACGCGACTACCATAATCAACCGTATCATTAAATGGTTGAGGAATGGATTCCATTGCGAAATTTGTATGGCGGCGATAAACGGCTTTGAAAAAGGTAACTTGTGGATTTCCTGTTATATAGACATCTTGTGCACCATATGCGACAAGTTGCATAATGCCACCAGTCATACTCTAAAATATAATCACATAATAATGAAATCCATATATTATGTGATTAATAACAAAATGAAACGAATACACATTTAGATACATTCAAAAGAATAATATACGCAAGACCGCACAGTTAATTACTGTAAGCGACGCCTGCCATACCAGACATGATGCGGAGAACGTTGTAATTGACAGCATAGACACGGAGCTCGGCGGACTGAGCGGAAGCACCCTTTGTAGAGGACTGAACAAGGACATCATCGCCGAGGGTAACTTGGTAAGTGGGAGAATCCACGCCGAAAACACCAGTTCCGGTAACAGCACTGATTTCACCACCTGTGAATGTTAAGGAAGACGAAGCAGTGTCGAATCCAGATGAGCTAATAACCTTGAGGGTGGCGGGGACATTGTCAGTACCAGCACCAGTGCCATCTTGAACAGTAACAACCTCAACAAGAACAGAACCAGCATCAGGAGCAGCTTTGGTTAAAGTGAAACGATCACCAATGACAAAAGAGGTTGTGGAAGAACCCCTGTCACCACCAGAAATAGCGACATCAGTAGGGATCTTGCGAATACCCGCGGCAGCGGTTGCAAGAAGAGTGTCAGAATCAACTGTGATGTTAAGAGTGGCGTTATCAATACGAGACATGTTCACAGTGCCGGAGGGCTGATGCTCCTCGGGGTTAAGGGCAAAGGAATAGACATTGATACCCTTGGAATCAGCAGGGATACGAGTGTGATGCTGATAAGGCTGGACAAGATTGAAGTAAGAGCCAGGGCGCTCAGAGAAGCGATCGTGACCATTGAGAAGGAGCTTGGCGGAAGAAACGGGGTTCTTGCCGGAAGCACCACCAGTCTTAACAGCGGCAATGCTTGTGTCAGTGGTAGCCTGAACGGTGTTGGGGGCGAGGTGAGTGGTGTAGTTGGTGAGCTGCTTGTAGGTCCTGTTATCCTCGGTTTGGAGGACCCAGACGAGCTCCTTAACGGGGTGATTGAAGTTAAGGCGAGTCTTGACGTTGTTCTGAGCGACGGTCTCAGAGCCAGTGTATTGGAGCTGTTCAATAAGGTACTCGTGGGAGGTCTGGGCGAAACGGCGACGCTCCTCGGTATCGAGGTAGATATAATCAACGTAGAGCTTAGCCTCGCTGAAGGCGAGGGCATTGCTGACAGTGCCGACGAAAAGCTTAGCCTTATCCTCGAAGGTAAGGTTGATCTTGACCTCGTGGTACTGGAGGGCAATGAGGGGGAGGGCGAGACCAGGATTGCGGCAGAACCAGAACTGAAGAGGAGTGTAGATGATCTGCTCGGACTTGGCGGTGTTGAAGTGGCGGTTATTGACGGTAACACCGAGCATACGATTGAGACCATCAAGCTTCTCCTCGGGGCAAGAGAGCTCCTGCCAGATATTGAGCCAATCGCCGTACTGCTTGTCGATGCGCTGACCACCGATTTCGAGCTCGACTTCCTTGACGAGGAAATTGCCGAAGCCATCGATCATAGAGACATCGGAATCCGCGGGGATAGCAGGAAGAGTAGTCTGGAGATAAATGCGATGGATAAGATCACCATTGCGGGAGATAGTGCAGGTGACACGATTGCCATAGGCGGGCGAACCATTGAAGGTCTGCTCGATAGCCTCGATGGCAAAATTGGTGTGCCTACGATAGACAACCTTGAAGAAGGTAATTTGAGGATTACCGGTAAGATAGACATCCTGAGCGCCGTAGGCGACGAGCTGCATTAAACCTCCACCCATGTTTTTATATAATAATCATAGAAAAGAATCATATAGAATACGATAAATCGCGGAATTTATACGATTTGGAATTGGCAATTATCGCTTGGTTATAATGTTTTTGGTCGACCTTTTTCAAAAAGGTCAAAATTGATTTGAAGAAATTGACAATAGATTACTCCTGGAGAAGGAAAGAATGAGCAACAAGAACACTAAGAGTGATCAAACTATGAGTGAGCAAACTATGAGTGACAACAAGATGAGCGGAAATACCAAGAACCCTAAGGTTCTGATTGATAGCGAGAGCGATTCAGATGATTCAGTGAATGATACGATTGTATCAAACACGACATCGAATTCAAGCACATCGGAGAAGTCTGGTGAGGATAAAGGTAAGGAAACTGAAACATTTTCTGGAGAAAAGCAGCATTGTAAGGGATGTACCTTACATCGACCAATTGAATATTTCGTTGGTAAAAACGGAAAACCGGTAAAGACTTGCCTAAAGTGCCGTGAAAAAGATGCGAAGTATTCTCTTAAACCTGAAAGAATTTTAAGCAAGAATATTCGCCAAAAGGAAAAGCAGTATTATAAAGCTCATCGTGAAAAGAAAAAGGCAGAGGATCTTGAAGGTTATCTAAAGCATAACGCGGAAGTTCATAAGATATGGTATCAAAAAAATCAACAGCGTGTTAGACAATGGACTAAAACAAACATTAATACATATATTCTTAGTATGATGGGACAAGCGAAAAAGAAGGGTATTCCTTGGAATCTGAGTTACGAAAAAGCAGAAGAAATTATGCGAAAATCATGTGTATATTGCGGATTTTCTCATAACGATCCAAAGAGATTTAACGGAATCGATCGCATGAACAACAACGATTCATATCGCGAATCAAACGTTGTATCATGTTGCAAACATTGTAATTTTTTCAAGAAATCTCTCGATCCAATTACGTTTATCCAGCGATGTGCTCAAATCTCTAAAAAGCATGGTGGTGTTGGCGATTTATGCAACGACATTTGGAGCAATTCGTTTTGTGTATCTTATGATCGTTACAAAACTCGTGCTGATTCAAAGAAGTATGTTTTTGAGATTACAAAGGATCAATACAATATGTTGATTTCAGGCGATTGCTATTATTGTGGACGTAAAAACACAGCAAACCATTATAATGGTATTGACCGCAAGGACAATTCCGTTGGATATAAGATTGAGAATTGCGTTCCTTGTTGTAGTGAATGTAATCTTTCGAAAGCTGCTATGAGCGATGAAGAGTTTATCCAACACTGTAAGAAGGTCGCGCAGTTTAATATTGGGAATACATTCAAGCAATATTCGCACATTCCTCGTTGCTACAAATGTATTTCCAAGAGAATTATGGACCAAGGATCATCAAGCGCCCCGATTGAACCAGAAATTGATGATATTGATACCGAAGATGGTTCAGAGGTTTTTGGCGATATCGTTGCGGAGTAAATTGTATATATAATCGTTTGATGGATGTATATTATTGTAAATAAATAATTAATAGAGTATTGATGCGGTACTCGTTGTAAATAACGCATTATATTAAATATTGTTACTTTGGGTTATTATAAATTCGCACAAAACTTTCATTTCTTTTTTGAATGAAATTTTTGTTTTTTTTTGTTTATTTAATATTGTCAAATGTACGCAAGTCCTCCTATCAATTACTGTAAGCCAATCCGCCCATTCCGGACATGATGCGGAGAACGTTGTAGTTAACAGCGTAGACGCGGAGATTCTTAGTGTTAGTGCCATTGAGGGTAAGAGAGAGGGTAGCATTGTCGATACGGGACATATTGACAGTGCCGGAGGGCTGATGCTCCTCGGGGTTGAGGGCAAAGGAGTAAACGTTGATACCGCAGCCAGCGCCAGCAGAAGTCTGAGCGGGGATACGGGTGTGGTGCTGGTAGGGCTGGACAAGATTGAAGTAAGAGCCAGCGCGCTCGGAGAAGCGGTCGTGACCATTGAGGAGAAGCTTGGCAGCAACGACGGGGTTAACATCATTAGAATTGTCAGAGTAATCACCGAGACCAGCAGTAGTAACGGGGGCAATCCAGACGAGCTCCTTGACGGGGTGGTTGAAGTTGAGGCGGACCTTGGCGGAAGAGCCAGAAACGGTCTCATCACCAGTGAACTGGAGCTGCTCGATGAGGTACTCGTGGGAGGTCTGGGCGAAACGACGACGCTCCTCAGTGTCGAGGTAGATGTAGTCGACGTAGAGCTTAGCCTCATCCATGGAATCAATTGTACCACCAGGGGAAACAACAAGATCAGCTTTAGCGCCGAAGGTAAGGTTGATCTTAACCTCGTGGTACTGGAGGGCGATGAGGGGAAGGGCAAGACCGGGGTTGCGGCAGAACCAGAACTGGAGAGGGATATAGAAGGTCTCCTTAGTGTTATTGTAAGGACCAGCAGCGCCAATCATCTTGTTATAACCAGCCTTCTTCTCCTCGGGGATGGTAAGCTCGTACCAGATCTGCATCCAGTCAGCGTAGTGCTTATCGATCTTCTGACCACCGATCTCAAGCTCGACATCCTTGATAAGGAAGTGACCGAAACCAGCACGAGTAGTAGTGTTGGCACCGAAATCAATGGTGGTCTGGAGGTAGATACGGTGGATGAGATCACCGTTGCGGGAGATAGTGCAGGTGACACGGTTGCCGAAGTTAGGAGAGCCGTTGAAGGTCTGCTCGATAGCCTCAATGGCGAAGTTGGTGTGCCTGCGATAGACAACCTTGAAGAAGGTAATCTGGGGATTACCAGTAAGATAGACATCCTGAGCGCCGTAAGCGACGAGTTGCATTAAACCACCACCCATTGTTTATATATAGTAGTCAAAGATTTTTATTTTTTGAAATCTAAATTAAATTAATAAAACGCGTTTAAAGACCTTTTAAGAAAAGGTCGACCAAAACGGATGTTAATATGGTTAATATTATTTATCGTGTAATATCACACCATAAATAATATTTGGTTTCGTTATACTTATTTATCTCATTATTAAATGGATTAAATCGATTTAATAAATTGCCAATTGACTTCCTCGCAAATCTTCTTCCATATGAGATCCTGTTGATACAATTTCTCTCGACTCTTCAACAATGAAAAATGTTTCTTTAGATCGTTAAAATCGAGTAGCTCAATAAGCTTATATAATACATAGGAATACGATAGGAAGTTCTTGCGATCCTTGGGGCAAACCTTCATAAACGGTCCTTGGATTTCCTTGAACATATTACGAAGTGTTTCCTCAATTTCTTTAGGGATAACGGGAGGGGAAATGCCATTAAGCTTGTAGAGAATATGAGGGATGTGCTCGTAGTATTTGTTGAGACCTAGTTTCTTGAGATATTCCTTGAGTTTCTTCTGGGTAACATCCGCCATATTATTAATACGTTCCTTCTTGATTTCGATAAGGATCTTTTCATAGACTTCCTCGGGAATTTCCGTGGTTTCTCTCGCTTGGAACTGAGAAAGGCACTCATTGAAATGATTGATTCTTTTGTAGGCAAAATAGTTATTCTCGGGAGGCGGTTCCTTATAACAGGGCTTATCACTATCGATAAGGATTCTTTGAACGATACCGCATAGATTACAAACCATAAGCCCTTCGTTTTTGATGATATTCATTTCGTTATTACACTTTAGACATATATCTGGATTGATGGTATGATTGTCCTTATTAAGATAGGATTCATCAACGATGGATAGGTATTCATCGAGGAGATTGAACTTATTAAACCGGTCTTTCTTATCGATATAATCTACGATCTTATTGGATTTGATGGGAGCGGATGAGGATGCGATGGAGTCTTTCTGGAAAAAGAAATCGAGGGTATTGGGATTGCCGGTGGATGCGGAGGGAGAGGATAAAACATTTGCCTTGGATTCATCGTAATATTCGAAGAGGATATGGGATGTATTTAAAAAGTAGTTTTGTTCATAGACATCGTTTTCGATATTATGGATTTCTTTGGAGAGTTCTTGGATGGTTTGATTTACCTTGGAGAGTTCGGTTTGATACATAAAGATATTCTCGTTATCGTTCATAATCTTTTGTTCTAAGGATTTCTGTTTGGTGAAGAGGAGTTCTAATTGTTTGCGCTTGTTGGGGAGACCCGCTTTTTGTTTATGGAATTTTTCCATAATTTCCTGGTGTTTGACATCAAGGGTGAAGTTGGTGTCATTGGGATTTTTAGGAACAGGCTTTTTATTTTTAATACGAAATGTCATGGATATGGATTCAGTAACTTTGACAAGGGGATTTTCTTTATATTCCAAATATTTTCGATAGGAATCGTTGTGTTCGTTCAGGAATAGGGTTTCTATTTATTTAAACGAATCGGTTGTTCTTATTAGTAAATGTATCAAATATAAAGCAAATCTTGTATGGAAGAGTATTCATAGAAAGAATGTCTGGACAGCCTATGGAAGATTACCTTGATTCTGATGCCGCAATTCCTGGTCAGAACTACGCTTGTATCTCTTTTATTTCTCCTAATAATTTGATTGAGCGCAAGACGCTTTACCGTGTTCACGAGTTCCTTAAGAATCGTTGTGAGAAGTACGATCTTAAGTTTGAGAATCTCGAGGAGGAGTTTAGGGGATTTGAGTTGACAGATGGTGATCGTATGGACAAAGCATTCGATGAGATGGTTGATTTCAAGACAACTGTTAGGGGACTTAAGATTCGTGGTGTGTATGATACTCTTAAGGAGGCTCAAAACCGTGCTCAGTCAATTCGTCGCAAGGATCCTCTCTTTGATGTTTATATTGGACAGGTTGGATTCTGGCTTCCTTGGGATCCTGAGATGAAGGATCGCGAGAAGATCCAGGATCAGGAGTATATGGAGAAGGAGCTTAACACTCTCATGAAGAGTTATCGCGACAATCAGAAGATGAAGGATGAGTTCTGGGCTCAGGAGAAGGAGGATCGTGTAAAGGCAGTGAAGGCTCAGAATGAACGTGTTGCTGCTGAGAACCGTGCTTCGATTACCGAGATTCCTGAGGCGGCAAATGCTTCTTCTGTAGTATCTTCGGCATCTTCCGTTGATTCTACCGCAATTGTTTCTGAGTCTTCTGGTTCATCGAATGATGTATATGGTATCGAGAGCAATGTTGAGAGGATAAAGAATGTTCAGATTTAAACCAAATAAATAATTTATTAAATAAAAATTAGCAGCAACTGCTGCTGGGGGCCTATGAATAAAAGTAAATGATTATCGTATGATCATAATGATTTACTAATGCTTTTTAAAAAGCATGGCAAAATAAAGGTCAATGCCCTAAAGCATGGAAACAATGTCTAAACTAAAAACTACATATAATGTATTAGACATAAGATGACATCTGAATCGACATGGTGGAATATAGCGCAATATGTATTGGTTCCATTTGTAGTTGGACCATTATGTATTGGAATAAAAACGTATTGGGAAAAATTGCGACAAGAAAAAAAGGAACATCAGCGGCAATTGGTGATGGAAAAGCGCGAAGCGATACAAAAGACATTAACAACATTTTATTGGGGAATTTACTTTCGATTGTTAAAAAACGAGGAGTTATTCAATAGTTTATTAAAATCGATTGATCGTGGGAGTGGTTCATTACAGCCAATCGCAGATCCTATGGATACTATGGATAAGATAACTGAGAGTGCGATTATTATACAGAGGAACTTCCGGAAGTATTTGTTAAAAAAGCAGAAAAAGGATACGACAAATGATCGTAAAAACCATCACGATGTGTATATTGATATAAACAGTTCTCCGAAAATAACGGGGAAACGTCCATTAAAAGAAGCGGACGAAAACAGTGATGTCAGTGTGGATGAAACGAATAGCGATGATGGTTCTGGAGTATTTAATAGTTATTTTGGGGAATCATCCAATATGGAATTATCGAGAATGAATTTGATAGAGATCGATAAGATGATATTGCGAAATCATAAACAGATTGTATCGATCACGGAAAAGTATATATCGTTAGCGCAGCCCAAATCGCATATAATGATAGAGTTGATAAAATATATGAAATTCGTTACGATTTATAGTGCGATACGTAAATCCAAGGATTTCACTCACGTAGAGGATATGGGAATAACACATTCGCGAAAGTTATTGATATTGTTTAGAGAGGAGGTGATACGATTACAGGAAGAATACAATCGTTTGACAAAAATGTTGATTGATACTGCCTAATTATACGCATTCGCCAGAAATTGAAAGAATATAAGATGATATTCATAGTGTATTATTATTGCTTGAACGAGTGAATATGGCGTCAAAGAAGATTTCTATTATGAAGGATTTCCCTGTTTTGTATGGAGTTACGAAGCTTCAGAAGGTGAAGGAATGGAAGATCCAGGCGGTGAAGGACAGCGATGGTAAGTGTTACATTTATGTATCGTATGGATTGATGGGAGGAGCGATGCAGGAGAGTATGAAGGAGGTAAAATCGGGCAAGAACATTGGCAAGTCCAATGAGACAACCGTTGAGGAACAATGTATTCGTATGACGGAGAAGGAGTGGAAGGATAAGAAGGAAAAGGAGAATTATTCGGAGATCGTTCCATCGATTGGTAGTAATCTTGTTCAGAATCATAATCCGTCTCACAAAGACACCACGAACGCTGAAAGCAATGTGAATACACCAGCCGTCGCCACAATCGATCCGGACACGTATCGAGTGATTCCTATGTTGGCTGATAAGTATGTGATTGGTGATAGTAAGAAGCGTAAGAATCCCTTGGTATTCCCTTGTAATGTCCAGCCGAAGTTGGATGGTGTTCGTTGTTTGATTTATTTGAAGAATGGCGATGTGGTTTGTCAATCGCGCCAGTTGAAATATTTTAAGCAATTGGACCATATTAAGGAATCGCTTGCATCTTATCTGATGAAGAGACCAAACGATGTATTGGATGGTGAATTGTATAGTCACGATATGGAGTTCAATGATATTTGCGGGATTGTTCGCAAGGAAAAGTTATCGGTGGATGATTTGGCGAAGATGAAGAAGATTGAGTATCACATGTATGATATCACGAACAAATCAGATGCTCCTGTCGCATTTAAGGATCGTTTCGATAAAAAGGTGATTGATTATTATGGATCAGCGCCGTTTGTAAAGATCGTGGAGACTGGTGTATGTAATAATGAGAATGAGATTAAGGAGTCGCATTTGGCATATACGGAGAAGGGATATGAGGGAATTATATTGAGGAATCGCGATGGTATTTATCAGCATAATCGATCGAGGGATCTGTTGAAATACAAGACGTTTGAGGAGGCGGAATATAAGATCGTTGGATATTCGGAGGGCGAGGGACACGACGAGGGCACGGTTATTTGGAAGTGTGTTACGGAGAAGGGTCAGGAGTTTTCTGTGCGCCCGACGGGAACGGTCGAGGAGAGGAAGAAGTTTTTACAGAGCGCAGACAAATATATGGGGAAGATGCTGACGGTGAAGTATCAGGAATTATCACCGATTGGTATTCCTCGATTCCCAGTGGGCAAGTGTGTTCGTGACTACGAATAACTTTTAAAGGGAGAAGTGACGCTTCCCCCTGACCCCATTTTGCCACGCTTTTTTCAAAAGCGTAAGTTAGGTCAAAAACAATAATATCATGTGGTCGCACTATGATTGTGAATAATTTGTGATGATAAATATAGGGAAATGAAGAGTATTGTATTATTATTATTTTATTTGGGATCGATCTTTGTGGTGATGGGATATATGAATCAGAAACAGAAGATATTGGAGGAGACAGCACGTGTTCAATACAGATATGTTCCTGGTGAATTACAGGATCAATACGAAAATCGTGGTAATCTATATCAGGATATGTTTAAATCGCAGGATCCTTGGTTATATGGTTTAACAGATATGAAACAGGGACCTGAGAGAATGGTATCGCCACCACGTTAATTCAAATAATAATTGAAATCGTTTAAATAAAGATAAATTATTTAAGCGGTTATAAATCGAATAATCTTTAATTAGTAAGGATTTGTAAGGATTAATAAGAATTCGGAAGGAAATCGTATATCATATTATTGTGATGTTTTTTGAATTCATAATTGCGAAGGAGAGCTGCGCACATAAAATCTATTTCATCGGTATTTTTTTCGATCCAATGATCCATAATTTGTTTCATTTTGGGGAATGCGTGGATATCATCGAGTAGAATTGAATCATCCATTTTAATATTTACACGATAAAAGCTATGATCGGGTTCATGTTCAATGAGGGTATTGATATCTTCGAGATCGATGATTTGGGATGTCGATGTTGCGTTGAATAGAGTATTGAGGATATCGCGTGACCAATATAGCATTCCGTAGGATGGTAGGAATGAGCTCCAATATGATTTTTGATGGGTTGTTGTATCGGCTTGATATCCGGTTCCCATAGAAAATGTATAATATTTGCGTTTTCTGTGTCGAAGTGCTTTGAGTAGACAGATTTGGGACGGATTATTCGTTATTACACCACCATCAATACATAGGTAATTATTATGATCGTATTCGAGATCGTATGGATAAAAATATGTGGGCGCTGCGGTAGATGCGCGAACAGCTTTCCAGACGGGCATATCGGCGAAATCGTCTTTTGAGAAATAAAGGGGGATATTATTGAGGATATCGTAGGATATAATACAACAGGGTTTAATGAGATCGCGAATGGTGGTGGATTCGCCGTAGAGATCGCGGAAACATTCTTCGATGGCATTGGAACAATACGTAGGACCGATAAGATATCCGAGTGTTTTAAAGGCGTTTGACCAAGTTTTATGAAATATTCTGGGAGCTTCTTTTTCCAAAGTATCACATAATTGAGATAAAGAGTATTTAGGTTTTCCTTCGGATCCGGTGAGCAACATAGCAACGAGAATGGATCCGGCAGATACTCCGGTGAAATATTCGAACAATTCTTGGATAGGAACGTTGGTTCGTCGTTCGATTTCCATAAGGATTCTTAGAGGGAAGTAAATACGAACACCACCACCATCGATGGATAAAATGTTTTTCATGCTATGATGATGAAATCCGTTGTTTGTGCGCATAATATTCATTAATAATAATCGTGATAATAATTTATTATCATTCATCTTTATATTATATATTTATTTGCCTAAAGAATAATATGTTTATAGCACGTTTCGATGGGGATGTGTGTTGTTTGTTTAATAGGCGATGATATATTTGCCCAGATTTCGCCGTTTAACATTTTCCATTTTTTACAGAAATTATAATGGGAATCGTGAAGGACATTGGAATCGATGGACGATTTAAAGAAGGCGTAATATTTGTCATCATTCGTATTGGATGCCAGGGGATATGAATAGGATCCATAGGGTTCAGCGAGGGAATTTTCGATGATTTTAATGAATACATCGCGATGAATAAGAGCGGCATCGAGTTGTATAAGATCGATATCAAGGAATCCTTGAACGATGCGTTTTTTGGTAGGATCGTTTTGAAGATTGATGGCGAGATTATAATCGGAGATTTGGCTTAAGAGTTGGATATTACATTTCGGGTTAATATCATCGATAAGAACGGCTTGTTTTTTCTTTTTGGAGAAATCGATATGATTTGATGGAACGAGTGAAGTGAATTCTTTATTAAATGTGATCATATTTTTGATGTCTTTGGGTGTTATGAATATATTGGGGGATAAGAAGAGAATGTGTGTGAAGGTATTGTTGTTGAGGAAATAGGATACGCACATATTTTTGCGATGATCGAGGGATAGATTGAAATGATTTGGGAGTTCTGTATATAATTCAATATCATAAAGGATAGAGGATATATCACCGTTATTTGATAGAACATCGGCGGCATTGGTTTCTTTTATTTGTTTTATGAGGGATTGAATGTGAAAAAAGGATTCAAGATTGATAGAATGTTCGATATTAAGGAACAATAGTATCCGATGCATTGTTTGCGATAGGATATTTGTAATAATAGATGTGAGAATCGCTTTTATATTAGAACGCATTTGAGTTGAACGCATATCACAGAATAAAATGATATAAATGTAACATACCCACGTCGTCTAGTGGTATAAGGACAAGGCGCTTTCACCGCTTAAACCTGGGTTCGACTCCCAGCGTGGGTGTTCTTTTACCATTTGATTCAATCGCTTTATTTTGATATATAAACCGATTGATTATGAATTTAAGTCACCGGAATCATCCTCAAATTTATATTATCAAGAGGGGTTCTGGGTTACACCGCGTGGGACCCTCCCATTTTGATCAAACTTTTTTTAAAAGTTTAGAGCATAGGAACGCAGCGGGGATTGTTAATTTTACGACCGACCTTTACGCGACGAATCTCGGTACGAGTATCGGCACCACCACGGATCCAGCCACCTTGCTCGATGGGAGGAGGGATGATATGCTGAACGCGCTGAGGATTGCTATGATCAAAGAGGTCTTCGAAGCGGAGGGGATAGAGGGAGACACCGGATAGGACTTCGCAGGGTTTGCGCTGGTTGGGGTCTTCTTTACCAACAAGAACAAAGTTCTCAGCCTCGATATTTCTCTCACCGATACCGCGGTAACCCTCGATGAAAATGCGGGGGAAAAGCTGGACTTTCTCGTTCATATTGGTGAGATTGTTGCGACGGATCTTGCTATCCTTATTGACGAGACAGCCGTTGTAGGAAACCCAACCATAACCATCTGAATAATTGATGGTAGGATTCTTAAGAGCACAATTCATGGCACCCTGAGCACCGCAATCGTTACAGCGAGTATTGTCGGTATTGTAGGAACCGGGGGCAGCGCGTTGAGCATCGTCATACTCCTGTGTGCACTTATCATTTTTAAGTTTGGTGAATTGATTCACATAAAAATTACAATTGTTATTATTATTCACACAAGAATTATACATATATATAACGAACACATTTTTTATAAATCGATAGACCCATTTGCGCTACAGTAATATCTAAAGTATAGTCATCATTTAGCAAATATGACATTCTATAAATGTAAATTATGCTAACCCTGTTTTGATCACACTTTTTTTAAAAGTGTATAATATGAATAGTATCCCTAAAACGAGAGTTGGTCGTCCAAGTGTAAAACCATCTACTCCATTAAATCCAAAGTTAATCGCGTTGGGTGCGTTTGGTGTAATTTTAGCAGTTTTTGGCATTATGTTTTTTGTTTCTAAAAAGGCGAAAACATCTAAGGAATTCGAGGTAAAAGAGAAGGAATTAAAAACAAAGATTGTTCGGAATTTAAATCCTTATGCGGAGATTGATGAAGCGACTGGGGATGTTGTAAAAATGCCTCCGAAAACCCCGAAACCACGTGTATTTCACGTGAAGAATTTATATACTTACAAGGATGCTTCAAAGGTATGTAAAAAGTATGGTAGTCAATTAGCATCGTTTAAGCAGTTGATCGATTCATATTATCAAGGGGCTAATTGGGAATCATATGGTTGGTTAGAGGGTCAATACATTGCTCGTCCTGTTCAGAATTCATTTTCGAAGCAGTATAATGAGGATACCACCGATTTGAAATTTAGGAAAACTGTGAAGCCTGATATACAATGGAAATATGAGCCGAACAAAAATATGGAATATGGTGTGAATTGTTATGGATCATATAGATCACCTGAGGATGACGAGGCATTCCGCAAAATGGCTGATTCCAATTATTATTCATTGATGGGTGCTGGAGCAACTGGTGGCGAAGACGATTCATGGATATCTAAGACAAAGGATACAATATTACCATTCGTGAATAACAGACTATAGGGAGAACTACGTTCTCCCTGACCCTCTCCTTTATATATTGATTAATGTGTAGTATCTCAGTTTTTTGACCTAACTTTTTTTCAAAAGTTATTTGGTGGAGTTGATAAGTTTAAGAATCGTTTCTTTGAACGATTCAAACGTTTTGGCATCATATTTATATTTTTCGATCAATTCCTTGATAGCGTTAAGCCCTTGATCTTTCTTTTGCGAGGATGTTTGATTTGTGATATTAACGAGTTTGTATTCTTGGGGAAGAGCGTTGCGTATCATTTTTATTTTTTCTTCGTCAGGAGTGCTTAATCCTAAATTAGCGTCACTAACAACAAGCATTTCTAAATCAAAATTATTAAGACGTTTTTCTAATACCTGGGGTTCGTTGGGAACAATGATTTGTGATGCGATTTTTTGGAGTTTTTTATTTTGGTATTTTTCGATCATATCATTATCGTCAAAATTATAAGGGTATATGATCCATACAACAGGGGCTGTAAAATTAGAGAGATCATTTTCTTTACATTCTTTGTTTTCTTTGAGTTTGGAAAAAACAATAGGACCATTTGTTGTGAACGTTTCAAAGGTTAATTTGCCAGATGTATATCGATCGAACGCGTTGTTTAGAATATTAAACAGTTTTTCATTAGTATCTTTCGATTTATTATTAACGATTAGAACGTTTTCTTGGTCAGGGTGTAAAATGACCTTGAAAACTCTTGTATTCTGATTACCCATATTGATTGGGAAGAAATAATTATATATCGTATTGTTATTGTTTAGTTTCCCGAAAATTGATTCGTTTATAACGATTAAAGGTACGATTGATTTTGATATAAAGCACTGATTGGTATTAAAGAAATATTGTCTTTAAGTATGTCTGACAAATTCATCTATTACGTTAAGTATCCTACTCCTTATTATGCGACGTTTATTCTGAAAAATAATAAGGTGGAGATCGCTTTCGCGAATGCGATTCGTAGGGCATGTATTGCGGACGTCAAGACCGTCGCCTTCGACAAGGTCGATATGATTGAGAATACTTCATCGTTCCATAATGAAATTCTCCAGCATCGTATTGAGATGATTCCCTTGTCGATTTCCAAGACGGATATGATTGGATCGTATGAATTTCTTCTTCAGAACAAGGATGGATCATCGATTGTAAATCGTGCTTATACTGAGCGCGAAGTGACCACCGACGATATCATTGTGATGTTGAACGGTGAGCAGATTGATAATCGTAAGGTGTTCCCTTTCAGGGTATCGATTGTTATGTTGAAGACAAATCAGAAGATCAAGGCAAAGACATCTCTTACGATTGGAACGAATGTAATGGATGCTAAGTTTTGTCCAGTCAGCCCCATATCGTATAGGTATCTGACGAAGCACGATGTATATGGAATGAATATGACGATTACCGATTTGGAGGAGCTTGATTATTTGAAGAACCACGATGGCACTCCGACTGGTTTTTGTTTTGAGGTAGAGAGTGTCGGGTCTATGAATGTTGATGATATATTGAAGGAGGCTACCCAATCGATTCTGGATCAATTGAATACGTTGGCGAATGGTGAGATTGATACGAATCCCAATGTATCGAAGATGTCCCCTGCATCAAACACTGTAGATTGGACGCTGAAAAATTTCGATGATACGATTGGCAATTTGATAGTAACTTATGCGAACCTCAATATGCGGTATGTATATAAGCGTTTCCCCGAGGTGTATTATGAGCAATGTATGGTTGCTTACAAGAAGACCCATCCTCTGAAGGATGAGATCAAGATTCGTATTCAGACCCATCACGTGGAGGATGTTAATCCTACACCAGAGGATATTATCAATGGAACGATTCACGATTTGATCGGGCTATTTGAGGAGTTTAGGAAGGATCTTGATACGTTTAAGGATTAATATTGTAAATGTTAGGATATAATTGTATAAACGGGTTACTTTGCTATAATAAATATTGAATTCTTTAGTATTTTTTTCTTGATTGATTATATATCAAATGGACCGTGTTGATTTCCAGGAAGTTGTCAAGAGGGTAGTTAAGTATATTTTCGAGGGCTTCGCCGTTGCTGTCGCTGCCTATTACATTCCCCAGAAGAAGATGAAGATGGATGAGATCGTTCTCATTGGTCTCACCGCCGCTGCTTCTTTCGCCATCCTCGATCTTTTCGCCCCCAAGGTTGGTGATGCTGCCAGGACTGGTGCTGGTTTCGGTACCGGTGCCCAGCTCGTTGGTTTCACCCTCTAAATGGGGGACGTTCCTTCCCCCAGAGCCCCTCTCATTGCCTACTGCGGGTTTGATTATGAGTAAAGACGATTATATTACAGATTGAATAATATAGACGTCCTGAATATATACACATTATTTTATACTAATAAGAGGGGTTCTGGGGGAAGGAACGTCCCCCATTAGCGTCGCAGCTGTTCCTCGCGTTCCTTCATATAGGCATCGAGATTTACGCTTTTGGTTGCCCTGCTATCATCGCCTGATTGAATAGGGATGGAATACATATCCCAATTATCGAAGACGAGCCCAGGGACATTTGAAGTAGGATTGGAGTAATCTTCGTAGGGTGACCATTCAAAGGCATTTTGTTCCATAATATCGGAATTGCCGGGTTTCTTAGAGGGACCTGATGGGCGACCACCGGGTTGTTTATCGGAGAATACGCGTTCTAACTGTTTGTTCGCAGAGTAATTATAGAGTTCTTCGAGTCGGCTTTGAATGGATTCTTTTCCGATGATAATTTGCTGACCAGAACGGAGAAGCATCGTAGGAACACGGGTAATCGAGGGAGGGATTTGATTTGGACGAAGGGAATCTACGTTGGAATATTCGAAGTTTTTGGCGATTCCCATTTTCTTCATCCATTCGACGAGTTGTTTAGAGTGGGCGCAACGAATGCTATAAAAAAGTTTCCCCTGAGGCTCGGAATTCATATTTATCCTGTGTAAATTCTTATTGGATAAAAAACGAACTAAATAACCTTATCTATTATTTAAATCGTTTATTGTTTGGTTTTGGAAAGTCTCCCGTATTAAAAAGTCCCAGTAGAACCATTCGAGATTGTATCGGACGATTCAGAGAGTTCGTCGGTATCAGATTCAGAATCATCATCGATGAACGCGTAAATACGATGGATATTGATATCGTCCTTGATGATCATTTGATTCATCTTCCAAGTAGTTCCGAAGTTGGATTCAGTGAACCAGATACCGCAGAGTTCGATGATGCCCTTTACCTTAGAGTTCTTCTTGAGGGAATCGTCGATGGAGATTGGGTTCTTCTTTTCATCAAAGGCGGCAGCAGAGTAGTCATTGGGACCGCGGCGGAGAAGCTTAAGTTTGATGGTGGGAGGATACTTTTTGGCTTCGTTATAGTTTTTGCGCAGGAAGGGTTTGTACATAGCGCGGACTTGATCTTCGGTGACATTTTCGCCGAACCAGATATGGCGGAGGGCAATCGCATCGTTGAGGATTTGATTATCGAATTTATATACGAAGTTGAGAAATTGTTCGATATCGTTATTTTTATCGGAGTTGGTAAAGGAAAGATCGATGAAATACTTACATTCCTTATCATTGAAAGTGCCGATGCCGAAGGGGCAGAGGAGAAAGGGTGTTTGAACAGTTAGATTTCTATAATTGTTACCATAATACATATAAACCATTTTGGATCCATTGGGAGCTTTTTTGCAGTCCGAGTAATGGAACTGGTCAAACTCGATTGTTTCATATTTGATCGGTTGCATTTTGTATCGGGAGATATTGTATCCAATCACGCAATGCCTTATATTCAATAGAATTATAATTTGTAGATACGTTTAATGGATACACCAAGACATAGCTCATTTAATATTCTTAGAGATCTTCAACTACTAGTTCATTGTGTTCTTAATTCATTTTTTCGTCAGTTTCATATTTTGGTGTTGGTATTTCATGATTAGATACCGATTTTGTTTCAGTCATAGAGCTTAATTCTTGATCCGTAATAGGAATGTTCGTATCTTCATCGTTATCCTCATCATCATAATAAGTTATTTTTTTTCTTGGATATTCTAATACATTACCCTTTCGTTTTTTACATTTCATTTTTGAAAATGATTTAATATCACATATCATATGATTTACCATATTTTCCGATTTTAATGTATTAGATTTTGGTTGTTGTGTGACAATCCACGCATTATTTTTCTTTTTAGATTCCCTAAATGATTTAATACGATATTTGATTTCCTCAATTGACATTTTAGTAGATTCTTTTTCGAGAGGCATAGAATTATTAATAGATTCTTTTGTCGTTTCAGGTCTACTCATAAGTTCGTTTGATTCATTACTCATTGCCTTATCAAATTCATTCATTTCAGAACATGATAACATTTTTTTCGATGGTTTAGTTGATGAATTAGGTCTTTTACATATTTCAGGAATGCATATATCTTCAATGTCATCGATTTCTATAATATCATCAATTTCTTCTTTATCATAGTCATAATTTTCATATGGATAATCTGGTATTTCTGTATATTTTATAGAATATTCTCCAATAGTATATCCACCTTTTTGATTTTTTTTAGTGGATTTAGGAGGATTTATATTTAAAAGATCATCATACATTTTGATTAATTTATAAATATCTTCATTTATTTCCAGTTCATTTTTAGAATTTATAGATGATTCTATCGTATTAATCATTTTATCTATTTTGTGTATTTTTTTATGTTTATTACCTCCTTGTGAATATTGTGAACAATCGAGTGTTTGTGGGATAACTCCAGGAAGAAGTTCAGCTACTTTTTTTGGTCTAAAGGCATTCCAATATAAACGTGTAAATGAAAAGGTGTCGTTTGCTATTAAATCTGCGAATTTACCAGATGTAGAAGCAGCTGACGTAGAGGTCATGGATTTAGTAGTTAGTGGATAAGCATCAGTTGGTTTAGATTTAGAAGTTATAATTTTATTTTTAATAGTCGCAATAAGTTTAATAAATATCTTATTAAATTTAATTATTTGTTCTGTTTCATATAAATCATATTTTTTTTCTGTAATGGTAATTGGATTTAAAAATTGTGATATTGAAAACAAATCTTCTTCTAAAGGAGATATACGTGTGTCACTTAAATCTGATGGGAATAATGAAATTGTTTTTTCAAATGTATCGGCATTATTTATTATTTTAGATGTAAAGAATGCTATAGTATAATCAGAAATTAACTTCACTATTATTCTATTACCAGATGTGTTATATTCTTTAATTTCATAATCATATGGTATCATGATTTGTTGTTTAATATAGTATTGAACGTCAATCGGAAATTTATTGTAAATAAATCGTTTAAGAAAATAATTTCCTCGAAGGCTTAGTATCAATTTAAAAATTCTTTTAGAATCGTTAATACCATTTGACGCGCATTTTTTAATAAATTCGTATATAATTTCTTGGACGTGCTTGTCGATATCATCTAAATTAGTTCCAATGAAATGAGGGTTTAAATAACTAAAATCACAAAGGTATTTCGGAATACTTTGACATTTTTTATCATTTTCATTGCCATAAAGATCAAATGGATCAAATGGTTTTGATGAGTCGATCGGATTTAGTATTAAATTAATTAGATCGTGACATCTTTTAATCAAGAATTGATTTTCAATGTGGTTGGGATTGGAAGCTAAAAGATAGCTTAATGCGTTTGTTATATTTGGTAATTGAGAATATATCATACATCTACCGATTCCATCATTGTCATGTTTTTGTATTGCGAATACATGTTTAGTTGGTGAAATATCAAATGTTACATTAAAAGTAACAGGACCAGAAAAGAATTTATGAAAGAATGATTTTTCTGACTCTATCTTTACTTTTATTTTTGATAGAGTTTTTTTTAAATCGATCATAAACCAAATATTAGAAAGACTACATGAATTTATAGTTACATTGTGAAACAATGATGCCGTGTTTGAAGCACCATGAGGCTCAGTATATTTATAGAATACTTTTATATTATATGTATTAACTTCTTTTTTAATATATAATGTAAATAATGATGTATTTGAATGACTACTTTGGCTATTAGAAGCCATTATATAGTTAGCGCCATCTTTTTGAAATGACGCGTTGCCCTTTTTAATTATATTATGAAACATAATTTCACATATATTATCACTATTTTTATGTTTGTCGCATTTTATAATATTTTTAAATAAGAAATTTTCTAATGAAACAACTTTATCTTCGTCGTGATTATGAATAATATCATACAATGTTGTAGTTTTTGTTAAACCGACGGATGTATCTGGACTTTTAAGTTCTCCATTTGATGGAATAATTTCAGTTTTTAAATAAGTGTATAATAATTTATACCATTGAGGTTTTCTCATAGTTAAATTCATTGGTTGGATTATATTATAAAAATCATTTGCGGCAGTAAAACGCATACATAAATTCAAATATTCGGAGAATTTTGCGTTCCAATCCCATGGTTCATTATATGAACTTAAAATGGAATAAATTTGAATATTAATTGTTTTAAATGAATTAATTGGAGATGTTGGTGATGTTGGTGTCACGATTGAAGTAAACAAATTAAATGAAGATATTGTTCCAGATCCTGATGTATTCATAGTGTATATATCAGAATTATATGATTCGTTTATCTGTGTTGTGCCCTTCGTACCTAATAATGTAGCTGTTGAAATAGTAACATTTTTATTTATATATTTATTTAAAATAGGAGAATTGTTTTGATCAATTGTATTTAAAATATAGATATTAATGTAGGATAATAACGTTGTCATATACAAATTAATATAATGTTCAAGTATTTCATCATTTAATGTTAATTCTTTATCGATTTTTGTAAATAATGGTATTCCATTTATCGTCGTATATGATCCAGATGTAATTAATCCAGGAGGACCACCAGTTATATCAGCTAACAGATATGCGAATAAAACATATGGGGATGTTTGATTTATTTTAGAGATATTACCAGTTTCAAAAGGACGACAATGATTATTAAATGGTGTATAATGATATTCTGGACGTTTATCATCATAAGTTGAATTATAATAATATTCAAAACTACTGATACGAAGAATACAGTTTAAAATATTTAATAATATAATTTTTTTCTTATGTATTCGCGTCAATGGCGTCAATGATGGAAAACTATATGGATATGTTATTTGTGTCATTAATTGTGGGGTTTGTGGGGTTTTTGAATTTAATACGTTGGCTAATTGATTATATGTATAGATTGACGAATTGATTGTGTTTTGATATGTTAATCTACTGCCAAAACCACCATCCCATTTTGATATTATAAAATCGGCAACAGATGATCGTTCGTTAAAAAAGCATTCTTTTTTTATAATAGCAGAAATATGGTTTCCAGAACCAGAATCATATAAATTAGTAGATTTTTTAAATGTATTTGCGTGAGAATATATATCAAATGAAATATTATCATTATCAATAAATGTACAAACACCATGATTGTCATAAAAAAAGTTTTTCCCTCTTAATTTTTGAAGGTCTGATGAAGAACATTGATAAAAATAAAACAATCTGTTACTTGTTGAAAAAATTATATCTTCTGTTGGATATATTTTTATTATTTTATTTGTATCTTTCATAATTTTATTAACATAATTCCCAACTAATCCATATGATAAATAAGATACACCAAGTGGAGATTTGGTAAATTCGGTATATATTTTGTTTGGTGTCTTAACATCGATTTCTTTTTTTATTATTTGTAATGACGAATCATAATATTTAATTATTTTGTCAATATCACTATAAGTTATAGTTCTTTCAGGGAAATGTTTTTGTGATGTTTTTTTTTCTGGTAAAGAATATTCTTTAATATGTTGTTTTGGTACCTGGGGCGTTGTTGTTACTAAAAAATTTGTGATAGAATGTTCGCATTGAGATTTTATTTCGTTTGTTAATATTTTTAATATTTCAGTATAATCAGGAATTTTTGTTCCAACATCTGGTGAATTAATAAGTTTAATTAAATTTTTTAATATTTCAGATGTCTTTTGGTATTGATCATTGTCTCGTTGTTCATTATAATTTGTTATTGTTATCATATTTACAGCAGTTAATATATTACAAATTGTTACGAGTTCTTTTACATATTCAGCTGCTGGATGTGGTGGGGAGGGAGAAGCGGGTGGTTGAGCTGTAGAAGGAGCGCTCATTATATAATTGTGTCGGAAATAAATATAATAATCGATACTTAAATATCACACTTTTAAAAAGTGTGATCAAAAACAGGGTTTAGCATAAATTACAAAGGAAACATTCAAAGAATGTCAGGTTTTGCTAAACTATGTAAAGATCCGTATGTTCTCAATCTATAAAAGAAAATGTCACTCAATTATATGACGTTTTTCAACGAAAAAGAGGATCCATTTTGGTTTGATTCATTGGAGATATTGTATAGAAAGGATAAGTTAATCGAGTTTGTTCCGACACCGAAGATGTCGATGGTGGAGCGATTGAATGCCCTGGTTCGTTTTTGTTTTTATTTGAGTGTTTTGTTGTTTATGTATCGTGACAATGTTCAGTATTTTTACATATTTATCTTTGCGTTGATATTAACGTATGTGATACGTATGTATTTGGATGATAGTGATCAGGAGGGATTTGAGGCGAAGAAGCGTAAGTGTAATCGTCCCACGGTTCATAATCCTTTTATGAATCCTAATTTGATAACAGATTTTGGGAAGGACTTTGAGGGATGTAATGTGTATGATACATCGAATTTGAAGGAGAATGAGAAGGTGAAGGAGGAGATCGAGAAGAATTTTTCGTATAATTTGTATCAGGACATAGACGATGTGTATAACACGAACAATTCTCAGAGGCAGTTCTTTACGGTTCCGGGGCGATCGATACCGAATGATCAGACAGCATTTGCCAAGTGGTTATATACTGACGATCGCGTATGTAAATCGGGAGATACGGATGCTTGTTGGGAGTATAGGGATGCTCGATTCGATAGGTTCCCGGTTATGCAGAAGGTAGAGAAGGATAAGAGTGTGACGATAGTGGATGTCTAATGGGGAGATTCCCCAGAGCCCCCTTCAAGCCTACGGCAATAATTCCTGGACCAACATCGATGATACAATGCAGGGAGCTTTTAGGAAAAGCTCGCCAAAATTTTGATCGCACTTTTTTTAAAAGTGCTCCGCACCCCGCGCGGCGAAACTTGGGTGCGGGATATTTATGCTGTCATTGCTCACTGAAAATGAAACGGTTTGTTAAATTATGGACCATCAATGTTGAGTGGTTGGGTTTAGATGCGTTTGATATGAATAGAATATAAAAACATAACGAACGATTTTTAATTAGGAGAGGCGTTCAATGGGAAAATCTGCGGATTGGTACATGTGATTATCCGTTGGTATTCTCAGCGCAGGTCTCCTTGAATTCTCATATTTTCGATCGGAAGTGTCGTGATTATGATATATGGATCATAATTCGGACATTATTGTTCCACCATATAGTTTTGGTCTACCTTTCTATTTTGACGCACTTTTCTAAAAAGTGCTTAGGCATTCTTCTTGGTCATCTCGCGGAAAGCAACAGCGAGGAAGGCGGCGAGGATCTGGACGATAACGTAGCCAAGGAGATCAACACCGGAGAGCTGGCCCTTGGAGAAGAACATGAAGGAAACAGCGGGATTGAAGTGACCACCGGAGATCTTGCCACCGAAGAAGATGGAGGCTGCGAGGGCGATGGCAATGGGGAGAGCCTCACCGGTGGCGAGGATAACGGAGAAGAAAAGGAAGGAACCGAGGAACTCAACGAGATAGGGGATCATGGTTTTATAATAATACCAAAGAAATTATTGTATAATAATTGAATAATGTTTAACATTCCCTAAGAAATTATTGCGGGCACAAATAATCTATATTCTAATGATATAGATGGGTACGAAAGAGTCCGCGCAAAACGTACTAAATAATTTAAATAAAATTAACGCGTCGATAAATAACGCGATAACATCTTCGAATATATCCGCGGGATCATTATTAGGAAAAAAGCCACCGATGCCGAAAGATCCAGCTGTATCAGAAGCTGGCGGTGATGACACGGTGGTCGATGAAGAATTCCGTGAATGGCAGGCAGAGCAAGAGAAATTATTGGCATCATGGGCAGATAAAGCTGCATGTTATCGATGGTTACATTGGAATACGTTCCACAAGTTTAAAAAATGGAATTATATAATGACGATACCGGTTATACTATTATCGACAATAACAGGAACCGCAAATTTTGGTATGGAGAGTATGTTCCCAAACGATAAGGATGTTGCCTTGTTAGCGGTAGGATCCTTGAGTTTGTTAGCGGGTGTATTATCAACCTTGAGCAATTTCTTAAAATTCGCGCAGGATATGGAATCTCATAGGAATGCCGCTGTTCAATGGGGCAAATTCCATCGCAATCTATCGACCGAATTGGCGTTACATCCGGATTATAGGCAGGAAGCACCGGAATTTATGAAGTATTGTCGTCGTGAGATGGATCGTTTAATAGAGCAGAGTCCAGAGATTCCACCGGATATTGTGGAGATGTTCAAGAAGGAATTCGAGCATTTGACGGATGAAGAGTTTTCGAAGCCGGAGATTTGTAATGGATTCCAGCATACACACGTATTCGATCCTTCGGATAGGATGCGTAAAACGATTGCCGATATATATGATGATGTGGATGATGGTAAATATACAGATAATTTGCCGGGAAGTTTGAGCCAACGATTAAAGAAAACATCAACGATATCGAATTTGCGTAATGGTGCGTCCAAATTTATAATGGGATTAGGTAGAAAAGCGCCAGAGACGCTTGAAACGATCCAGGAAATGAGAAGAAATGCTGATAAAGCCGAAAGAGAATTAAAGAAGACATTGGCGAATGTAAATGTTGCTACACGATCTGCGATGTATAACGGGAAAAAGACAATTAAAAAAATGGAAAGAGACGCTGATGATGCGTTTAATCGTATGGAACAGGGAGTATTGGATCGTATAGATGATGCTGGAACGCAAGTATCGAATGGTATAAATACAATGGAACGACGAGCAGAGCGTGTTCGTATGAATGTAGAGAATGGTGTCGCGACAGAAGGGAATCGTGTGAAGGATCGTATAAGAGCGAGGATGGATGATATGATCGATGCTGGTGGGATTGAGATGAGTGAAATGAACACCAATATAAATTCTGCGAAAAACGATATGATAAATCGTATGAATACGGAAAAGGATGGGATTGATGGATTAACGCGTGAAAAATTAAATCAATTGGAGAGGATGGAGCGATTTAAGGAAAGTAACGAGATATCGTTGGACAAAAATGTGATGGCGAATGCGTTTGTTGAGGATGGACGATCACAGATTATTCGTTCGAGCACAGAACCGAATGTATCAAGGACAAATATAAATTATTCTGGAAACACATCGAAATCGAATGTAATATTATTTGGCGGACGCAATAATTAATGACTGTCGCGTTTATAAACAACAAAATATAAGGATAATATCGAATGAATAGATCAGAAAGGTGAGGTGTTCTTTGTTGTTGCGATAATTGCTTAGTAATGACATTGCGTGCGTTAACCTTTCTCACCACAAAGGTCCCATAACTCAGTCGGTAGAGTCTTGATCTTATGAGTCAATGGTCGTGGGTTCAATTCCCACTGGGACCATCCTTTTAATCCATTATGGGTTCGTGTTTTATGAAGACACGATTCTATAATATTTATTTCTGATTCCTAAAAAATATAGGAACATAATATATAATGGTTTTATTAGCCGCATATCTATTAACTGGTAAAGAGTTGCCTAAGGGCATTTCTGCTGAGTTTTTCGCAGACGATTCCAAGAAGGCTGTTGAGAATAAGGAGAATTTTGAGGATAAAAAAGAAATCGTGAAGGAGGGCTTCGTTACATTTGATGTAATCGATCCTTCTAAGATTACTCCCATGACTGGTTTATGGATAGCTGTTTCGATTTTTGTTTCTATTTGGTCTGCTTTCTTAGCATGGTGCAGTGCCCCTGCTGATGAGAATATCATTGGTAGGATTTTCTGGACGATTTTCGCGTTTATTTTTGGTGAGTTCTATATTATTTACCATTTCTTCTTACACGAGGGTCATGGCAAGTGCCCCCGTTCTTACACTTTAGGTTCCTATGTTGCCACTGCGAATGCTTTGAAGAAGTCTGAGAGTTCAAGTGGTTATCCCATTGGACCATTATATCCTACAAACCCTTCGAGGGGTGGCAAGAAGCTTCGCAAGGGCAAGGGCAAAAGCCATTAAATAAACTTTCAAAGTTTAATAACAAAACAAACAATATAAAGATATTTTGCGCATAGTATATAACAAGTGATATTCGATTTATATACTATGGACTTTTTCAAGACGTCTCCTCTCGATCTTCTCAGAAAGTTTAATGGCGATCCCGTATCATTTTGGGATTATAATGGTAAGACCTGTTATGCCAAGGTAGTATCTGTATATGACGGCGATACTTGTACGATCGTGATGCCTTTGAGCGACAAGGATCATACTTTTTATAAATTTACGGTTCGTTTGAATGGAATCGATACGCCTGAGAAGCGATCCAAGGATGAGATGGAGAAGAAGGCATCAATCAAGGTAAAGGAGTTGGTGGAAAAGTTTATTCTTGGTAAGATTGTCAAGATTCAGTGTGGCGAGTTTGACAAGTATGGGCGTATTCTGGGAGATATTTATGTGATGGATCACTTTACCAAGCGTGAATTTTCCGTGAATCAATTCCTGATTGATAACCGTCTGTGTAAATCGTATGCTGGCGGGACCAAGGAGGCGTTCCAGCATAGTGATTATAGTTCGATTCTGAATAGTAAGGTATATGATACAGCTCCTGAGACAGAGGATTTCTAAATAAACAATGGGAAATCCAAGAAAATAATTGTATAATCAAATGAAAATATACGATTATTATTACACTACACTTTCAAAGCGTACGGAAAAACTATTCAAAACGATTTAAAAGAATTCCGAGAAGCCGGAATCGAACCAGCGACACCGGGATATCATTCCATTCTACAGTCCCATGCTCTACCAACTGAGCTATTCTCGGAATACATATACATCACAATGTATGTGAACAAAAGTGTAATCGATTCGGTTACAATTAAACCAAAACGCGCCATCGACGATCGGTATATAATTCGAATGAATATAAGGTTTATGATGGAGTGGATATAAATTGGTCTTGGAAGAATGTGCGGAATTTTTTACTATTTTACGCGTGATTACCAAAAGTATCTTGATTTGCGAGATTTGTTTAATCGCGCATTTTCGTTGATTCAGTATCGTGGTCCTGATCGATCTGTATTGCGATTCAATGAAAACATGAACGATTCTATCTTTGAGGTATGGGGATTCCATCGTTTGTCAATTCAAGACACCAGCGATCGTGGTCTTCAGCCGATTCAGACCGAGAATGCGCAAATCATTTGTAACGGAGAGATTTATAATTTCCAGGATCTCAACACCAAGTATTCGATTCCTGTGAAATCGGGATCTGATACGGAAACGATGCTTCATATGATCAACGATTTTGGTGTTCAGAATGCGATGGAAAAAATGACTGGCGTTTATGCTTTTGTATATGAGCAAAAGAAAGAGAACGGTCATTTCTTCGCAGGCGATGTTATAATTGGTCGCGATCCGATAGGTGTTCGCCCATTGTTTTATGTTTGTCGCGAGAATGAGATATGTATCGCATCAGAAATGAAGTGTTTAGTAGAATTGTATTCATTGCGTGACCGTTTTTATACGAAACGTAATGATGATAAAGAAGATATTCGTGTGAATATTTTCCCTCCTGGAAATTACTTGGAGTTTAACAAACATTTACCGTTTGGACCTGATACGATTGATTTCTTCCCATATTACGATTTCATTCAATCTCCTCTTCCCATGGATCGTGAATCATGGTATTCAGAGGACGGAATACGCAAATGTATTAAGAAATACTTGATCGATTCCGTTCAGCGTCGTTTGATTAGTGATCGTCCGGTTGGAGTATTGATATCTGGTGGATTAGATAGTAGTATAATCGCATCGATTACGAGAAGATTGCTTCCTCCCGAGCAGAAATTGTATTCATTTTCGATTGGATTAGAGGATAGTATTGATGTGAAGAATGCTCAGATCGTTGCGGATTACTTGGGTACTGATCATCATATTGTTCGTTTTACCGTCGAGGAAGGCATTGAGGCAATCCGTGAAGTCATTTGGGCTTTGGAAACGTATGATATTACTACAATTCGTGCGAGTGTTCCGAACTATCTGATCTCTAAATACATATCAAAGAATACTGATGTTCGTGTGATTTTGTCGGGTGAAGGAAGCGATGAATTATTTGGAGGATATCTATATTTCCATCGCGCCCCTGACGATGATGAATTCCGCAAAGAAACTGCAAGATTGATCAGTGAGCTCCATATGTTTGATGTGTTGCGCTGTGATAGAACGACTGCTAGCAATGGTTTAGAAGTTCGCGAGCCGTTCTTGGATCGTTATCTGTTACAATATGTTCAAACTCTATCATCTCGATGGAAGCGTCCAGGAGAGGGCAGGATTGAGAAGCATATTTTGCGCGAGGCATTTGATGATGGGACTTGGTTACCACATGATATTTTGTGGCGTAAGAAGGATGCCTTTTCGGATGCTTGTGGATACGATTGGGTTCCATCGTTGAAGCGATTTATAGAGCAAGAGATTAGCGATTTCGAATATCTGGACGCACTACAGAATGATTTGGGAGATCCAAAGTTGGTATCGAAGGAATCGTATTATTACCGCAAGGTATTCGATTCTATGTTTGGTAAGGATCAGCGAAATATATTGACGCATTATTGGATGCCTAACTGGTGTGGAATTAGCACGGAACCATCCGCGACAGTATTGAAGGAGCATGGTTTAAATCGTACGATTGATGATATGGAGAAAACACCAATAAATGCGATCAAGGAGATAAATAACGAATATAAAACAATGGATATGAAATCAAATATTGCTGGTGGTTGTTTATAATACAATGAACTCTTCTGCGAAATATACAATGGATCCTCAAGCGATTGCTCGTATGAAAGAGATTCGAGATCAATATCTGGTTGTGAAGGAGTCTCTTAAAAAATTGGAGGAACTGTTGTTCTCATTTGATATACTTTCTCTAAACGATGATGCTATTCATGTTAATCATATTCAGGATGTTCATTCTGTAATCGAAATGGTACCTATGCCGATTACAAATAAAACGATCGAGTCTGTGAATCATAAGAATCACACGATCCAGATGATTGAGCGAAACAGTGAATGGTGGAAAACGAACAAGCCTAAGAAGCTCCAAAACATTGGTGCAGTCCCGTCTGAATACATTGATATGATTCGTAGAGACAGTGGCGAATTCTATTTCCAACTGGAGGATAAGATAGTAGGAGTTGTATATACGAATCGTGTTCCTTATGAGATTCATTCCAATCTTAAAAAGGGATTTAAATCATTTATGGATTCGATGATCCGGGCAAAGAGCGATTCTTTAAAAAACATTACCATTGATAACGATCCGGTTGTTAAGAAAAAATCAGATATTGTAGAGGAATGTTTCAAGGAATTGTCTGAAAATGTTGCGACTCCTCTTGAATCAGAAAACAAAGAACCTGAAAAGAAAACTATGTCAACGGAGTCAACGATGTCAATGGAGACAGCAGAGCCAAATGGGTATTCATATGATTCTATTGAAATCGATGGAAAGATCTATTATTTTGATGAATCGTTTAATGTATATACAAAGTCTATTGATACGAATAGGGAAGTATATAAAAAGATAGGTGTATATGAAAATGGTCAATTGGTTATTAAGTATTCTATTGAATAAAGGGAAGCAAAGCTTCCCCTTGAACCCATTGTGAAAGACGACCAAAACTGGCTTGAAAAAAATTGATACAAACAAGTCATCAATTGTAAGAATCGCTAATCGGGCGAATGGAGCTTCATAATAGTTTTGTGAATATATTAGGGCAGCAGTTTACTAATATCTTCACCGGGATTCAAAATGAATTCAGTGTTGAAACTAATGAGATGATTCGTGTTTTGAATGGACGTGTCGGAATAATCGACAATGGTCTTATCAGAACCGAGTCGAGCCGTATGGATGAATCCAATGTCACGGAGGATGATTGTGATGATTCCGATGAGATGGTCCCAATGGTGTTGAATGTTGTGAAGGTTCGTGGCGTTCAATATTATATGGATATGGAAACAGGAGCAATGTATCTACACGTTCATCCTAGTAAGTTGATGACGATCGAGGATCTTTGCGCTGTTGGATATCTTGTAAATGGGAAGGTTCGTTTCATAGTTTAGCAAAATTTGACATTCTTTGAATGTTTCCTTTTGAATTTATGCTAAACCCTGTTTTGATCACACTTTTTTAAAAAGTGTAGTTCGTTTTATAAATCGTTAGTAAATATGAATTAAATATATAAATGTATTATGGAGAGGATCTATAAGAGATTATTAGATTCTCCTACTTTGTGGGAGAATGATGCGGCATTAAACAAGAGCATACAGACATCATCAAATGTATCGCGATTTCGTTTTCTAGAGAAACCGATCTATCGATTATTAATGGAATATATGGACGAGCATCCATCGTATAAATCGGAATTGTATGAGGAAATCGAACGAATATTAAAGGATTCCAGAAAGACGATTCATACAAAAAAGGTGGCGACGTATGGGTTCATCGAAAGTGCGGAAAAATTACGAAAAAAAAATATTCAGGGGATGGAGCATAAATTTTTAGATTTTTTGCGAGAAAAAACGGAGGAGCCCTTGCGTTTTTTATACGATGTCCAATTTATATCGTGTAAGATCTATGATTCGATCAACGAATTACATTATAAGAAATCCTTTGAATATTTGTACAAAGGAAATCGTATTCATTTGAATTTCTATTATTCTATGCGGGATGCCTCAAATATTAAGATCGTTTGTGAGAACATTTGTTATATTATACGATCGTTTGTGGATTTATATGATATTCATGGGCGATATTTAATGATCCATTTGTTTTTTGGGGATTTGAAAAAGCAAATCGATGATTATACTTGGATTACGAATGATATTGGGCGATCCGATGTGAATACAGCGTTTACGTATTTTACAAATCCTACCCAAGTTGTTTTATATCGTAAGGAAGAGATGTATAAGGTATTTATCCACGAATTGATACACGCATTTGATATAGATTTCCGGGAACAGGGATTGGATTTCTTCCAGAAAAAATTCGGTATAAATCCTTATTATATCAAGGGCAATCTGTTTGAATCCTATACGGAAACATTGGCAACAGCATATTACACGTTGATATGTATGAAACCGAATTCAAATAAGGGATTGAATAGGCGATTGTATAAGAATCGTATGAATCGACAATTGGATACGGTTTGTAGGAGTCTTATAAGAATATTGAAATTTAAAGGGTTTAAATCATGGGAGCAATTTATAAAACGAGCAGGTGTTTATCAGGAAGACACCAATATTTTATCGTATTATTTGATCAAAACGATTCTATTGTATTCCTTTGGATCGTTTGACCGATTTATATATGAATCGACTGTTAATGGTAAAATAAGTCAATCAAACAGAAACATCGATTCAAAGGGTTTGAGTAGATATATATATTTAATCGAAGCGAATATGAGGAATGGTGCGATTGAATATATTAAGAATCATAAAGAATGGCGTGATGAGATTCTTAATACGAAAGGGCATTCCTTGAGATTAACGGTTGAATATTGTGGATTGTATGATTCTATGATGGGTATTATGTTTGAGAAGATTTAGGGGTTCCCATGTTTTGATTAGCTTTTTCCAATTTTATTTTAAGAGCTTTGATGTATTTTGTTTGCTCCGCAATAAATTCTTCTAATTTTTCGATTTTTTTCAGCAAAATTGGATTAGGATCTGATTTTATTTCGGTTTTATTTGATACGATAGATACGGAATCTTTGGGTATTGTTTCTTTTTTGTTCGATTTAAGATGATTTAAATAGGAATCGTTTGCTCGAATGATCTTATTATTTTTGATATCTGCCTTGAGATTCATATAAGATTTCTTAGCGTTTGTATCAGGAACCGCTGAAGATATGATTGATTGTATTGGTGTTTGCGATGAATATTTGGGGGCTATTTTGATCGTATTTTTGATGATAGGGTTTTGCGTTTTATTGTAGGTTTTGGGTGGTTTAGGAACTGGATTTGCCGTGGAATTTTTAACATAAACAACGGCATCGTCGAAACTTACAGAACGGCAGAATCGTTTTTTTGTATATCTCGAAACGAATGATATATAATTAAGTATTCTTTTATCGGTATTTATGCTAATAATCGTTCCTCCTTTATTAAAATGATATCCATCATCGTCTTTGGTGAAATAAGATATCGATTGACCTACTTTCATATCTTCGAATACCTTGAATTTTTTGTAATCCGCCAAGTGTTCTTTGATTTTTTCGTTTGTCCAAAGATTCTTTACTTTGGGTTTATTTAATTTGAGCCCGTATGATTTTACGATGATCGGTTTATTTGATCGCAAATCGAGTGTTTTTTCTTTCGAGGCGTCTTTTTTCCCAGCCATCCTAAGAAAAATAAAATATGGAATCATATTCCCCTTTATCTGACCAGATTGTTGAAGGTATTTAATATATGAATAGTATCGTTTTGCAGTCCAGGCTTCAGAGAAAGGTCGTTTGTTCTTTTTAGATCGTGGTTTTGCTAACGATTTAGATCCTATCGGTTTGGCGTATTGGGGTTTATAAAACGATTTTGGTTTTTGTAATTCTTTGGGAAGATAAAAAGGCTTATTATAATTATTATACGGTTTATAGGTTTTGTATCCAGAACCAGACTTATTATATCCACCGCCAGAATTATAGTTCTTTTTGGGCTGATATGTATTCTTGGGGATTGTAGATTGTGATGAATTTGAAAAGAAATTTAATTTGACGGTATCACTGCTTGACGATTCGGTAACATTTGATTTGGATGAATCGATTTGTGAATCTGTTTTTGATTTCATGGTATTTGATTTCGTTTTTGATTGTTTTGGATCGTTGATAGATACCGTTTTGAATGTATTTACGGTATTCGATGAAACGATTGAGGATTGTGATGTTTTGGCGCTGACGTTGATTTTATTCGCTTGGATACCCCCTCCGGCATTCATATACATAGAATGAATGTTCGCGGGATTGTTGGATTTTGATGTCGTCGGTTCAGGATTGGATACATTCACGATTTTTACGGTGCTGGCAGCAGAAGCTGTGGTGTTCGTTGAAATAACAGAGTTTGCTTTTGATATGGATTTCGTATGGTCCATTGATGAGTAATTGGCGGCAGCAGCCGCAGCTGATATTTCAGAGCGATCTGATTTATAGGATTTATTATGAATCGCTGATGATGTATTTAATGACCCCTGTGAACGATTTACCGATCCATATTGTTGTGGGGTATTTGGGAAAACAAGGGGAGAATTATCGTAGATCGGTTTCGTAGGAGAATATGGTCGATTTATATTCTTTTGGATCAGGGATTGGGGAGTTTGTGATGGGTATTGGCTAGAGGGGTATTTGTTAGAAGAATATTTGTTTGGGTTGTATCCTGACATATAATTAATGATAGCATAGAGTTCTTTATATAATGTATTGGTTGATTCTTATGATACATTTTTGAGAAATTTTAGAGAATTCGTTTTTTTAATAAAATATTTTTGTTGGATCGAACGAAAGTTTATGCTGTGGAAACGCACTGAGAATGAAAAGAATATAAAGCTAATGCGTTTAAATTAGAAACATAAACTATCAGGATACAATATGAGCTCTAAGACTACCAAGACTACTAAGACCGCTGCCAAGACCGCTGCCGTTGCTTCCACTGTTGCCACTGAGGCCGTGAAGGAGGCTGTTAAGGAGGTTGCTGCCCCTACCCCCGCCCCTGCTGCTGTTCCCACCCCTGCTCCCGTTGCCGCTGCCCCTTCTGAGGAGGCTGCCCCCGCTGTTGCCGAGAAGTCCCTTGATGAGGAGTTCACCGCTCTTGTCTCTGGTCTCCGTGAGGAGCTCAAGACTGCCCGCACTCAGCTCCAGTCCGCTGAGGGTCGCATCAAGCAGCTCGAGAAGCTTTTCGCCAAGGCTCAGAAGTCTGCTGGCAAGCGCAAGCGTGGTGCCAAGGCTGCCGCTGAGGGTGGTGTCAAGAAGGCTCCCTCTGGCTTCGCCAAGCCCACTGCCATCTCTCCCGCCCTTGCTAAGTTCCTCAATCTCCCCGAGGGCTCTCTCATCTCCAGGACCCAGGCTACCAAGGAGATCACCAAGTACGTCAAGGAGCACAGCCTCGCCACTGGCAGGAACATCAACCCTGACGCTACTCTCAAGGGTCTCCTCAAGCTTTCCGACACCGACAAGCTTACCTACTTCAATCTTGCTTCTTTCATGAAGATCCACTTCGTTTCTGCTCCCAAGGCTTAAACTCTTAAAATCGGGTAAAAACAAGAGCGAATGCTCTTTGGCGGGGTAAATTCCTTTGATGAACAGTAATGTTCGTTTGTATAGAAAGATTAATCAAAATCCAAATTAATTTTTCTAATTATTTACAACATCATCGTTATCCAACGATGATAATACGTTTCATTGAATAATCGCCGGGCAGAGTTTTGCCGACCTTTGGTAAAAGTCGGTGCGTTAATTATTCGAATAAACTGATATAAGGATTAATATATACTAACATCATACTCTTACGATCATGGATCAGAAAAGTGATGATACAACTCTTTTTACATGCTCGGATGTTCCCGAATATGGTTCTTTTGAAGATATGGGTCTGAACGATATCATTCTTCGCGGAATCTATTCCTATGGTTTCGAAATGCCTTCGCGCATTCAGTCTAAGGCGATTGTCCCGATTATTAATAAGAGGGATGTTATTGGTCAAGCACCATCTGGTTCTGGAAAGACCGGAGCATTTGGTATTGGAATTCTTAATCGTGTCGATCCTGAGAAGAAGTATCTTCAGGGAATGATCTTGTCTCCTACTCGTGAGTTGGCGATGCAGATCCACAAGGTTCTGACTTCGTTGTCAATGGAGTCAGGGATTCGCATTGATCTTACCATCGGTGGTCAGAATGATGAGTTCCGAGGAGATACGCAGATCCTCGTTGGCACGATTGGTCGTGTATTGTATAATATTCAATCGGCTAAGGTCGATGTTCGTAATTTAGAGATCCTTGTATTGGACGAGACCGACGAGATGTTGTCCAAGGGTTTCTATGAGGATATGAGTGTTCTTTTTGATTTCATTCCCAAGACGGTCCAATTGTGCGTGTTTAGTGCCACATTTAACCCGGAGGTCATGGATCTCGTGAATCGTATTACTATCGATCCGATTCGTATTATTGTCCAGCCTGAGGAACTCAAGTTGGAGGGAATTGTTCAATATAAGATCGATATGAGAAATGAGCGTGATAAGCTTGAGACATTGCTCGATATTTTCCCGAGGATTATGTCGACTCAAGCGATCATCTATTGTAATTCTACTAAGAAGGTAGAGCAACTACATAACGATCTCGTTAAATCGAATTATGATGTAGTTAGCATTACTGGCAACATGCATCAGATGGAGCGCAATGATATTATGAATAACTTCCGCCGCGGAAAGCATCGTGTTCTCATTGCTACCAACATCCTTGCTCGTGGTATTGATGTCCAACAGGTTCGCCTCGTTGTAAATTATGATCTTCCTTCGGATTCTGATGTATATCTCCATCGTATTGGAAGGTCGGGTCGTTTTGGACGCAAGGGAACTGCGATTAACTTCGTTATGAGGAACGATTATACGATTGTTCAGCGTATTCAGAGCAAGTTCAAGATCCAGATGGTAGATTTGTTAGATAACTTTACCTTTGAATAAGCTACACTTTTGAAAAAAGTGTGATCAAAAACAGAGTTTAGCATAAATTCCAAAGGAAACATTCAACGAATGTCAGGTTTTGCTAAACTATGGAATAAGCGCACTTACCCGACATAGCCGTTAAACCAGGGCAAAATTGTTTTGAAGACTAGCTGTTGTAAATAAAGAGACGCATTCGCGTGTGTTGTATAATAGTTCAATAAATTGTATTCGTTTTAATATTAAGGAACGAAAACAATTCGTATTAAAGAGTATAAAGAAAATCAATACTAATTTATTATCAACTAACCAACAATGGGTATCCAAGGGCTCAAGCGTTTCCTTAAGACGCATTTTAACATTACCGAAAAGCCTCTTCATCTATCCAATCTTAAGAATCAGATTGTAGCAGTAGATGTAAGCATCTTTATGTATAAATTTATGTATATCGAGAACAAAAACATGACATATATTCACTTGTTCTTATATCAGATCTATTCCTTCGTTAAAAATGGTATTCGTCCGATTTATATCTTTGATGGTAAGCCACCCTCTGAAAAGTCCGAAACGATTGAGAAGCGCAAGGAGAGAACCCAGCAATTAAAAGAGTCCAATAAGTTTTATGTCCAGCCCACGAAGCAAAACTTCCGTCAACTCCAAAAGCTCCTTGGAACCTTGGGAATTCCTTATGTTCTATGTAACACTGAATCAGATATCGTGTGTTCAAAGATGGATAAAGACGGTATGATTGATGGTGTTTTCACCGAAGATATGGATTATCTAACCCATGGAATTCGGAATGTCTATTTTGATCTGAAACCATTCCAAGAGGATCTTTCGAATCTATCTCTTCCAGAAATCTTATCAATCTCTCAACTATCCTATAAGGATTTCGTCGATCTATGTATCCTATTGGGATGTGATTATTGTAAGAAGATCCCTACGGTTGGTCCGATTCGTGCTCTTGGATTGCTTAAAAAATTCCTAACAATCGAAGGAATTCTTGATAATATGTCAGAATCGATTAAAGAAAAGGTAGATCTTGCTTCGATTCAAAAGACAAGAAACATCTTTATGGATGTATCAAACATCAAATATGGTGTCACAAAGACGAATTATAATAAGGATGCCTTCCTAGATTATCTAAAGGAATTTGCTCCGATTCTTAAGACAACGATTTATACAGACTGTTTCGCAGAATTCCATTCAACGGATCCCTATAAACGTATTGAAAATATCATTGTAAATGACTCTCCAGCATCGTCACCAAAGACGAACAAACCAGATATTGATACGGATTTCAATGAGATCGTTGATTCAGACTCGAGTAGCGATGATGAGATCGATAATAATACCAAGGGCATTGCTGAAATGACTGCGAAGTTTGTTTTAGGATAAATTTGGGCGCCTTTAACGGTATTAAGCTAATTTTCCAGTGCTCCACCAATCCTTCATCTTTTTAGGTAGTTCATCTACCGTGTAAATAGTGCGATTATTACAGGATAATAGAATATGATTTAGTTTTTTATCGGTAAGTAATACAATGAATGTATCAGCATTCTTATTCCTGTGGAAATCGACAATTAATGTATCTCCCTCCATTCTGCGTTTGTTGCAAAACACGAATTGCAACTTGGGCATTTGATCCATAATCAATTTGAAATCGTTAAGAGTTAGCAAGAAAGAAGGATTTAATATGTATTTGCGGAAATCTTCTATATTATCGATCTTCGCTTTGTATCGTAATATATTCGATGATATGATATAATCTCTCCAATCTTTACCGATCTTAAGCAATAATACTTCTTTGAGATTAAACCCTAACAATATTTCGATGGCACGAATATAATTGTTTTCAACTGATTGACATTTCGATGATAATTTCCTCGATAATGATCCCATTGGAATATATACCAATAAATCGGACTTCTCAAAATTCTTAGCAGGGGATTTCGCAGCTTTTTCAGGGCTTGCTGTTTTAATCGATATGCTATTATTAGTATTCGATTCAGATGATTGTGACGATGGTATTTCTTTTACGTTTTTATGAGAATAGGTATTGAGTTGTATTTCTTCGGACACTTTTTTCTCTTCCGCAAATAATTTTGTTAAATTTCCAGGATTTAATTCGCCGACCTTGCGTTTTTGCGTGAATTGCTTCTTCAAGAAATATTTGGTCCTATCCATCGAAGATCCTAAGATATCCTTTAATTCCTCAATCGATATGATGTCCGATTTTTTAGAATTGTATTTCTTAGGGATCGTGTATTCTCCTGACAATATAACATCCTTTTCGTATCCTTTATTCATTAAATCGTTATAAATGATTTCTACGAACAAATCGATATTCTGGACTAAATAATAATTCAACATATCTGTTAATTTTTTGCTAACGGATTCGATTTCAGGGATGGATGCTTTACCGCTCTTAACATATCCCTGAATCATACGATGTAAGATACGTTTAATAGATTCAGTATTTTTATTAGAAATCGCTTCTTTTAATTCATTACGAATCATTTCATTTCCACCGCATTGCTTTGAAATATATTTTTTAAGCTGTATAGAAACAGAGTCCTTTACACGATTCTTCCAGATATAAAACATGCGTTGATCCCATCCACTTTCTTCTGTTTCTTTTTGGAGAGAATCTATCTTTTCCACATCGAATGGTATTTCAATTACAGGGGCGCGAACACGATCCTCAATCTCTTTTATTTCGGTTCTAAGAATGGGTTTAACAGGAACGATTCCACCATTTTTAATTTTAAGTCCAACAATATTTCCTTGGCTGGAATAATATTCTGCGATATCATATCCATTCCCAAAATCAGGTGAATTTGATATCATATTCAATCGTTCCATTGTATTTGATAGAGAATGTAAGTTTTTGCGAAGGGTATAAATCTTTTTAATCGATGAACTAGCGATGGGTTCCGATGGAATACAAGGAATAACCACGTTCTTTGTTATTAAATATTCAACTTTATTTTTGACGATAAATTGAGCAACCACTGTCATTTTTAGTTTCTTCAATCCATTATACGTATCAATCGCTGATAACATATGATCGAGGGATTTGTTACATTTCTCGAGCATCTTCAGGATAACGGTTTGAACAATTCCTGATGTGGATGTAAAATCCTTTTGGATACGAATAGAATTATTTAATTCAGAAACAAATACAATTGCCTCATAATTATCGATAAAATGATATCTTCGTCTGATCAAGAATATCGTTGGAATCGTGTTATCAATCGTTGAACATTCGATATCGATAAGAGATGTATAATCACCTGACTCTGGTAGATTTAGAATAACAGCATTCATGCCGATCTTGGTAGCGAATCCAGGTTCCGCGAGTAACGCAGTTAGCACTTTTGTATGAACATTTTTCGTGGATCGTAAATACGATTTAATATTGTTTACCGTGTTCTCGACACTTTTATCATAGAACATATCGAGGATCCTTCCATTCCCGATTTTACCGATGTTTTTAGTAGTTATTAAATCGATCATTTTATCGTATCCGTTTCCATATAATTCGAAAATACCCCTGAAATCATTCATCGGTAATCCATATCGTAAATATCCATAATATCCTCTCTCGATGTATCCTTTTTGTTTATATACTGGATTGAATAATCCATTAATTAACGATGGTAATTCACCGAAACGATATTCGGGTAAGGGGAACTTTTCAGAACCGAGGATATATTTATTAATAATCGATTCATCATCAATGTCTTCTTCATCTTCCTCAGCGGCATTCGCATCTTGACGTGAATTTTTCTTTTCAGAATTTTTAGATTCTTTTGCGGGCTTTTCGTCGCACTCGTCGCTGGGTTTTTGTTTTTTCTTGAAGCAACAGGGCAAACATAAGTTACCAGGAGTTTTTGCTTTCTTGAGGAATCCAGGGAATTTATGATGACCCGTCTTGAATTTCCTAGGAATCAATAAAACTGAATCATCCTTGTTTTTAATATCATATTCACCACCGCAAACAGGGCATTCGGCGTGTGTAATATCTTGATTGTTTGATTCCACTTTTTTAAGATCAGAGATCATATACGCTTGTTCGCAGCGAGAACACCAGGCTTCAGGGCATGTATAATAAATGCTTCTGTATTTCATGAGCTCGTCATCACTGGGTTTCTTTTTCAATTTCTTAAATTCAGAATCAGATAATGCGAGAGGTTGTCTGCCTTCACTTGCTAAACATAAACGAGAATAATCGTGTTTTTCACCCTTGTATCCAAAGACATCGATATCGTGTTGTTTTAATCTGCGAAGGAGATATTGGCTTTTTCCGGAGATATCCATCTTTTCAAGATCTTTTGCCTCGAATTTTTCTTCGGGAAGTTTGGATGGTCCAGCTGCCGCGGCATTGGATCCCTGTGAATTTCTTTGCGATGCTTCTTCGATTTGTCCCTCGAATAATTCAGCGTCTTCATCGATATCTACACCGAAACCATCGTCATCGTCGATTTCGCTTAATCCTTCATCATCAGCGGGGAGTTTTTCAATGCGAATATCTGGAATCGCTGGAACTGATTCTTCTTCAGACGATTTAATGACTTCTTTATGAATCGATTCAGCATCCATTTCTGCTTGTTTGATTTTCAAATCTAGCGAGGAGAAATATTCCTCCAAAAACAGATGATTGAACAAAACACAACGATGTAATTCAATGAAATTACTAAACCCAGAATACGTAACAATGAACGATTTAGAATCCGATGAATCAGTGATATCAACTTCATCAAATTGAATCGTTATTCCATACGACACTGGTATATTATTCCTTCTACGTTCTTCGGCTTTGCTATAATAATAATTCACGTATTTTCTGGCAAGATCTTCGGTGACCTGGAATTCTGTCATAATGGCCTTAATAACCATCGTTTGAATATATCCGATCGCTAAAGAGCGATCTTCTTGGACTTTTGTAGATATGAATCCTTCAACGTTTGATATGTTTTGATAATTGGATGTCTTTTTGTATGTATAGGATAACGTGTGCTGTCTATCGACATTTAAACGAACAAAAGGTTCGTTCTTTTTGATATATTTTATAAAATTGCGACGGAATCCAGTGGGGACCTGGATTTTTTCAGAGACAGCAAACCCATTTACTTTATCGGTGGTCCAAGCGGTTTTCCACGATCCTTCGATGTTTTTAATATCAATCCCTTCAATCTTTGATTTGGCGATTCCATACATTCCTTGGACGCCCTGTATCCAATCGTTGATACTACGAATCATATTGGGGATTTCATGGGCTTTATAATCCATTTGAGCGCTGGATAAATATTTGATGAATATGTTTCCATTCTCGCGAATACTAATCGTAATGTAATCATCAGGTTTATCGCTTAATCGTTTGCCGATATTTAATTTGAACGATAGAGTATTCTTAGTGGTAACATCGCTGATAATTCCGAGGGTTTTATTGATGCGAATTTTATTTCTCGAAAACATTTCGATTAATTTGCTTCCGTTTTTCATATCTAACAATTTATCATAATAGCGAATATCGATATCTTCTTCCATTAATCCACGATGTTTAATAAAAGGGACACGATCTGATAAGGGATATGTTTCAAAGATATGGCGAATTTGAGAGAAGATTGTTTTCGTGGATTTTTGGAGTGAAAAAGAAACGATGCGGAATTTTTTATCGGATTTTATCAGACGGTCACGCTCGTTCATTTTTTCGATGGAGGCAAAATTCTTTAACAAATTATATTCCTTAGACAAATCCTCGATCGTTTCCTTGGGCATCCATTCGTTTGAATCGGATTTCCACACGATTCTATCAAGCGATTCATAGGATTCTTCTTCAATCATTGGGAAATAATTAAAGATCACAGGGATCATATCTTCCATCGATCCACGGGGAATCATTGATTTGACATCGTTGATCGTAACGATATGTATTTCTCCGTTGATATTGAATTGATTTAGCATATATAAATCGTTGGTCGATCCTTGAATATTTGCTTTACGAATTCCATCGGGATTGAAGAACAATGAGCGAGCAGTATCCTTTATTTTATTAAGATCATCTAATCGTTTTGGTCCGACGATTTGTGATGGATCGATTTGTAATATTTTACGATCCTTAAGGAAATTGTGTGTTAAGCATACTGGATGTTTAGATCCATCAGTCGATTTATAGTATCCCCACGCATAAATACCTTTCGATGATATGTATTGACCCTTGACGATATTGGGTATTTCAAGGCGAATTTTATCGATAACACGTTGAATGTTGTTTTCATCGAAAATATATGTTTTATAAACGAATGTGATGTTCGCGGAAGGAAGACCGGAGCAAGCCTTGATCATATTTTCGGAAACGTCGCCAAATTCTTTGCGGAGAGTTTTTTTTTCTTCACGCGACAAGTCGCGAATATTGGAGAGGGTTCTTTTTATTTCCTCTGATCTTTCACCGACAAACAGTATTCTACGATTTGCCCAGTGAATGATATAAACCTTCATAAAATCGTTTTTAAGGATATTTCTATCCTCAAAAGATCCCTTCATCTATATGATTACTTGCGATATTATTGGCTATATAGCATTCATTATAATATTATAATACGTTTTTTCAAAATCACCAATATAAGGTTCGTCCAATACGTATAATTTATATTTCACGATAAAGTAATGGCGTCCCGTGATTATTATTCAATATTGGGGGTAAATAAAAATGCAACGAATGAAGAGATACGATCATCGTATAAAAAGTTAGCATTAATAAACCATCCCGATAAGAATCCTGATAAAGCGGATGAATTCAAAATGATCAACGAAGCGTATCAAACTTTATCAGATCCTCAGAAGCGACAGATTTACGATCTGAATCGATCGATGGGATTTAATAATGATGATATACAATTCGATCCAGCGATGTTCGCCGAAATGTTTGGTGGATTGAATGGGATGGGGATGGGCATGAACGGTGGTGTTGGCGGATTTCCTTTTGGTGATTTCTTTTTTGATTTTTCTGGTCCAGCGGATTCATTTGGGTTTGGATTGGATCATATTTTCCAGGAATTCGCAAAGAATATGGGCGTTCATAAAGGATTCGGCGATCCTGGTCAATCGAATTCATATACATTCCATACATTTACAACGATGGGTGGTGCGGGACCATCTATGGGAGGTCCAAGGCGAGGCCCGGTAATCGTGGAGGTTGATATAGAAGGACTAAAGAATGTTCGCGACAATACTAATAAGGTATTGAACAATATCGATTTCGATTCGTTGTTTAAAAACATATCCGATGTGAAATCAAAGATTGTAAATAAATTTGCTGGCGGAGAAGATCAGCATAATCAATCGCCTGAGCGATCTGAAAACGATAGTATATCGAGCACAGATACGGTAAAAAAATCAAAGAAACATTCATCAAAGAAAAAGCACAAGGATCGCGTGAAATCGGAATCAAACAAATCAAATCCTAAATCATCGAAATTCACAAAGAATATAATAATCACTGTTCAGATATCGTTGGAGGATGTATATAATCAAAAAATGAAGAAATTAAATGTGAAACGGAAAAGGATCTGTAGGCAATGTAATGGATCTGGTTCTGTATCACCGTGTCGAACAAATCATACTGGAGAATCTTGTAAAATCTGTAATGGCAGCGGGTTTAAAAAGGGTGATCGCCAAACGTGTCCAAAATGTAATGGCGACATGTATATCGATGATAAGAAAGAATATATCATTCCCACGATTTTCCCCGAATTTAATATCGATGGGGAGGGCGATGAATGTATTGGATACGATTTGCCGAGCGATATATGTATTAAGGTGATTATTAAGAAACATCCCGATTATGCGATCGAAAACGATGTTGATATCGTTCATACGATTGAATTAACACCATACGAGATCTTTACTGCGTTTAAACGGGAAATTAAATATCTTGACGGAGAAACGTTGAATATTTCGGAAGAATCGCCAATCGTTCAAAAGGGTATGATTCATACGATTGAGGGAAAGGGATTGCCGATTCCATCGGAGGAATCAACGATCCAGAATCGGTATAAAACCAATGATCATGGGGATTTGATCATACGATATATAGTAAAAATGCCGAGCGAACGGGCTCTTGCGGCGATGGTGGAGGCGGATAAAATTTTTGAAAAAAACGAAAATTTTTCTGAAACTTTTTTGGAAAAAAATTCTGAAAAAATTCCTGAAATAATTTGCGGCGATTAAAAATATATACGAATCGTTCAAATATAAACATTTAAATCGTATCATTTGGATATGATTCATAAAGTAAATCCATTTATGAGAAATATTAGAGATCGTATAAATCCCTCAATCCCGAAGATCTTTAGAAGGAATCATTCCTTATTAAATCGATTTAGATGGGATTTCAAATACAATGGTAATCGTATCGATGTATGCGATGTTACATTACGCGATGGCATTCAATCGCTGAATCCGATTCCTATTGAAAACAAAATGGAGATTTTCCGATGGATACGATCCTTTGGAATACGTAACATCGAGGTAGGATCTCACGTATCATCCAAGATTAAATCGATGGCGAATACCTTTGAGTTTTTAAAACGAATTGCGGAAGAACGCGAATTATATAATCAAACATATGATTTCAGTTATAATGATTATCCGATGAATCTCCGCGTTTTGGTGCCGAATTATAACAAAACGATGGAATCGTATCCGCTGTATAATGATGGGATGTTTGATATGTTTTCGTTGATCACTGCCTCGAGCGAAAGTTTTACGATGAAAAATATGAAAATGACGATCGATGATTCGATTGGCGAAATGATGAAGATCGCTAATTTAGATGAAAATCCTAATCTTAGGAAACCAAATATTCGAATTTATATATCATCGGTGTTTGGATGTCCATTCGAAGGATATACATATGATAATACAAGTCGTGTAAAACAGATTGTAAATATCTTTGAGAACTATCCGTGTGTAAAAGAGATCGTATTATCGGATTCCAATGGATCGTTTGACAGCGATTCATCGATAAAGATTTTGGATGAAATTATGAAGCATGTTTCTCAGCCCCAAAAAATTTGGGGACATTTCCACGTAAAAAATGGAAATCTTCGCGAAATTTTGGATATTTGTATGATTCGCGGAATCACACGATTTGATATTTCCCTTGGAAATGTCGGTGGCTGTGTAAACATCACAAACAAAAAAGATATACATCCTAACGTATCGATGCCTGATTTCTTTCATACGATTATTAATCATAACGATGTCGAACGATCGTTGAATAGTAAATATATGGATATTGATAAGATGTATCAGATCGATATGTATGTTCGGGATTATCTTAAAAATTACGCTCCTGAAAAATAAATGTTCGCAACCACTTTATTCGCAAGGAATCTATAAATCATTTCATATAGATTACTTGTTCCATCAATAATCGAAATCATCGTTATAAATCATATGTTGTGGTTGATTTGTATGAATCGTTTTATGGATAACGATTGGAACGATAGGTAATGAATAGATTTTTCTCTTGATCGATGATAATTCCTTTCGTTTTGAATGATATTTTTTCGCTAATTCCTTCTCTTTATCGAAAACTGCCTTGTTTTCTTTTTCGAACGTTTTTAGTTCTTTTCGACAATCGTTCATTTCATTTTTAATATTCCTATAACATTCCATAATATTAACGATCATAGGATCCGCATTTTTTCTGCGGCTATAATTGCTCAACATACCAATTCTTTCATCGTTATTAGCGATATGATATTTTTTAATATTGACCGATTTACAGATTGGACAGAAATTTCCTCCTGATTTAAACCAGTCAAAGATGCAGGATAAATGAAATTTGTGACCACATGGATCCAAAATATATTTACCATTTAATCCGTTTTCATTTTCTTGAATCGTGTTTGTACAAATAGGACACATTTTATCATATATATCGTTATCGTTGATTGCGAATAGATCAATGGGTTCTGTATTTAATGGCATTGTTAATAAATATTTTTACTACATACGAATCCTTATATTAATATTCGATGTAAGGATGCGTTTAAATAATAGATTCGTATAGATTATTTATTTTTCAGGAGTATAAAAGAACTTTTTATCTTTCGCGGAGAATTTAACCTTGCCGACGTATTCCTGTGTATCAATGGAATAAACAGGCTCTGAATTCTTGCGAACGATCTCCTTGATATATTCCGATTTATCCGTGGATTTATCGGTCCTAAATGCGAGATCCTTATATTGCTTGCCTGATGAATTATATGCGACCAACAAAGGAATAAATTTGTATTCCTTGCGAACAGCAATCATTTTAACAGGCTTTTTGTTCGTGGAACGGCTGGCGTTGGATTTTTTCGCATTTGAACGATTCGCGTTTGAACGATTCGCGTTTGAACGATTCGCGTTTGAACGATTCATAGACTTTTTCCCGGAATTGTTCGAGGAAGATGCCGCGTTTTTGCCCTTGTTAACTTTTGCGGCAACATTTGCCAACGATACATTGGGAGCAGCGGATGTAGATACAGCGAGATCTTCTGAATTGGTCTGTTTCAAATATCCCTTGATCTCATCTGAAATACCCATTGGATTCCTGGCATACATACAACGTAATCCTTTATTCTTACGATCCATACGATTGTGAATGAGATTGAGAGTACAATCCACCGCAACCGATTTCATCATCATAAGAATCTCATCGGCAAGCGATTTCTTTTTGGCGGCGATCATTGCTACGAATTCATCCGTAGTATTTTCCTCGAATTTCTCCTGATCGTCCGCGAATACCGAGAAATACCTATAAATTGATACATTCTGTTTGTCCGCGGGAAGATCCACGTGAGAACAAAGACGGAATGCACGACCAATAACCTGCTCGGTCTGAACATCGTGCCAGTAAGGATCTAATAGATGGATCTGACGAACGTTGTATAAGGAAATACCCTCGGCACCAGACGATGAAATAAGAAGAACCTTGATACGATATCCGTGCATGTTTTCCTCGCTATTGAAAATATTAATAACCTCATCGTTTGTTCCATCATATACAGCATATCTGGGAACAGCCGGACCAGTTGTATAATCGTTATAGGGAGCATATCCATTTGCCTTCAGAGCCATCGACATAATGCGAACACCCTCAACGGTTTTGAAGAAGGAATAAATAACAACATTGCCCTTGGGGAAAGTGCCATCGTCGTCATTGGCATAATCCTTGCGCATTTCGTCGATCTTATCTAAGATCGCTGCCATCTTAGGGGAATACTTAGGAAGATTTCTGCGCGATAAATAATCCTCCTCGCTGTTTTCAAGCGATTGAAGAGCTTTCTCGATATTGGCTTGATATACTTCGTCTTTGGCCTTCTTAGCGATCCTGCGATCCTTATCTTTTTCCGCGGCGGTTCTAGTATTTCCAACAATCTTTTCCCTCTTCTTCTTGGGCTTATCAACTTCATCGAAATCAACTTCCGATGGGTAAGGACGAGGGATTTCCTCGGGGAATGCGAAATTACAAATCTGACGAGAGAATACGCGGAAAATACCCTTCGTCTTTGATGAATCGTCGAAGTCGACTGATAAAATCATATCCTTGGCAGAACGTTTTAATATCTTTTCTTTTTCCGCCTCATATGCGCGGACACGCTGATACATATTGTATTGGAAATTGCTCATAGAACATTTCACGTTCATATCCTGGTTGATTTCAGGATATACACCCTTGCCCTGAACACCAACGTAATACGATACGAGACCGAACATTTTAGATATGAATCGATACTTGGCAGAATCTAATAGTTTCACCATATCGATACGATTATCAGGACCTCCATCGGAGAAATAGGACGAGAAAAAGGTATCCGCATCTTCGGGGAACGGTGCCATTCGGGGACCAGATCCATCCCACATAGATCCATCCTCGTTGATATATCCGCGAAGAAGGTTAAACATAATTGCACATTCAAAAGGAGAATTGATGATGGGAGTACCGGTGAGGAATATCAATTTGGAATTCTTCATTTCCATTAATTTTTTATATACGCGATCGCTCTGTTTTCCTTTACCAACGATTAGAGAAATAAGATTATGTGCCTCATCGACGATTATGATTTTGTTATCGAGATCGGTATCCTCTAATTTTTCAGCAAAATTGGATGCGTTGTGAGAAATAAAGGTATATTTCTTCTCGATTTCCTTGATTGTCATCTGTTTTGAGTAATGGTATTTGGCATACGTCTGAATTTCGTGGATAAAGTTCGATTTGAGAGAAGCAGGCAAAATAACAACGACATCTCTTTCATCGCGATGACCCTCTGCGACACTGATTGCGCTAAGGGTTTTACCACTACCTAAACCGTGATATAGAAGAAGGCCACGATAAGGTGTCTTTTTGTTAAGATACGCAGAAACGAACTGTTGATGGGGGAAGAATTTGATTTCTTGGGCGCAAGAGCAGCGCTTTTTGGGCTTTCCACAGCTTGGACACATACAGGGATTCTCACTATCATCGACTGGTTTCAGGGCGAATTTGCTGAAACGTTCATTGATGAATTGGTGAAATTCAGGATGATTTGGTAATACCCATCCATTACGAACATTTTTTCGTAAGGGACCTAATGCGTTTGGCTTCGACATACGAATACTATATTATAACTGAGGAAATAAAAACTCTTTTTTGGAAAGCATGGTAAACAATCGAAAATGCTATATAATCACAAAGGCCTCTTAGCTCAGATGGTAGAGCAGTTCCCTTGTAAGGAAAAGGTCACGAGTTCGATTCTCGTAGGGGCCTATCTTTTTATTTGATGATTTGATTACTTATTATCATCAAAAAAAGTCAAGAGCATTTGTTTTGGTTTTTGAGAATGGCTCGGGGGTGGCGGAGGAACATACTTTTTATTCACCGGCAACATATCCAAAAATCCACTATGATTCATTTGAACCAATTCAAAATCCTTTGGATTCGATGATCCTTTCTTATTGCTTCCCGACGATGAAGATCCACCGTTATTTTGTTCGCGGATATCTACCTGCGGCATCGCGATTGGCTCGATTCGCTCCTGTAAAACCTTCATTTTCCAAGATACGTATATCGTATTTCGATTTATCAATTTATAATGAAATCCGTTTTCATTGATTTTGAATACGATATATTTCATACAATGATCGATATCATACTTAGGATAGCCAAAGATCATCACAGGAACTACAAATACACAATCCTGAAACCCTTTATCTGCGCTTGCCAAAATATGTTTATTTAATTTTTCAAGAACGACCTCGTATGTTCTTGTTTTGTTAAAGGTTTTTTCGTCGTAAATCTTTTGTAATGATCCAACATTAATCATTTTGGTTCTATTTAATCATTAGAATAAATCATATAATTTTACACGTATAATATATATGAACTCTATGAATCGTATGATACTCGATATGATTGTTTTAGCCGTTTTATTATTAGTAATCGATAGTGTGTATTTAAACATTGTCGCTAAACCTATCTACGAAAAGACCGTGTTAGCTGTTCAAAAATCTCCTATGACGATTCGTTTAGCTCCCGGAGCAATGGTATATCTCTTGATGGTAATCGTTTTGTATCGTTTTATCATCGCTGAAAAGAAAACACCCGTTGATGCCTTTATTTTAGGTATTTGTGTATATGGTGTTTTCGATTTTACCAGCATGGCTATCTTTAAGAATTATAATTTATTAACTGCTGTTGTTGATACTGTTTGGGGTGGCATATTATTCTTTATCGCAACATTTGCGATGTATAAAATCCAAAGGTATTTCTAATATACACTTTTGAAAGGGAGAGGCTTTGCATCTCCCTGACCCTTCGGGAGTGTAACCCCCGACACCCCTTTTTGTTCGCCCTTTTTTTAAAAGGGCTCTTTTACCACGCTTTTTCCAAAAGCGTACGGAAAACCCTAGTATGTGTATTCTAAATTATGTTTGTGATAATTTAAAATACATTGCGAAGCAGCCCGATGCAGTCATGATTCGTTTCTAACTAAATAGTGATCGTTTCTATATGGGATTTGAAAACGGCATCTCTACATATTGGACATTGATGATTATTCATCAACCATCGATCTATACATTTTTTATGATAACGATGACCACAATGTAATGGTCTTACATAATCTTTATCTGTAAAATCATTCATACATATTGGACATAACGATTGGTTATCACACGGTGACATATTGGAATGTCGTCTATAAGATGGAAGGAAGGATATTTTATATTTGTGGATGAATCGACGAATATCTTTGTAAAGAAAATGATCCTTATGGATCTCATAAACTTCATATGTCTGATGTAATTCATTTGTTTCTATATCGGAAGAGTCTGGCGATGATGTTAAGGAAGAATTGGAAGATTCTGTTGACGATTCTAACAATACCGTAAGAATATGTTTTAGATGGCTCTCTATTTTAGAATTTAATAAAGAAGATTCCGAAATTTGTAATATCTCTCTCATATTGTTTCTTATATATATTGTGCTCACGTTTTAAAAATCTACACGAATATGCGTTTTAGCGTTTGATCTGTAAAACGAACGCAGATTATGATAACAGATCGTGTAGCATTTCAAATTTTCGATACATTTTACTAAAGTTGGATTTTGATTGTTTCGGGGATTTAACTATTGTGCGATTCTTGGATTTTCCGCCATTCATAACCTTTTCACCAAGAATTGTCTCGTCTAACAACGACCATTGATTACGTGAATATGATGGCACGTTCGATATATCTAATTTTGAATACATATCATTTTCATAGCATCCACCCCCTTTCATTCTCTTTCCTTTAATACAGGGTTTCTTTGAATTCTTTTTCGGTTTTTTACCAGCCATTTATATTAATCATACATTAATATCTATGGATTAGTGCCTAATATTCTACAATTAATATTCTTTTTAAATAACCTTTTTAGAAATTCCCATGGACAATTCCAACATCGTTTTGGGCTTTACCTTGATCGATGTCTTGTTTAACAACTTCAATTGTTCCTCATGCATCGGGACAAACTTCTTCTCCGTATTAAATGTAACCTCCTCGATTTGAGGAATCACTGATATTAATGGCGGATAAATCAAATTATAATTGATATAATTCATATTGGATTTACGGAATTCATCGATCGTTAGTGGTCCTCCGAATTTATCCAACAAATATCTGTTTGGTGCCGGCTTGATCTTGATAAACTCTTTATTTGGATCCGCCAAATCATCGGAATCGTTATTGATAGAATTCTGTATTTCATTATACAACGTATTTAACATCGTATATCTATCCCAAACCTGCTCATCATTCATATCAAAGTTATAAGCAGCAGCACATTCGAAACTACAGAATACACCGATTACATAATACTTCTCTTCAATGATTTTCACAGGCAAACCGATAGGAATGTTTTCAAACTTTTCACAACACCAATGACAACATACATTTGTTCTATGAACCCAGCGGTTCTGACGTTCCGTCATTTGGAACGGAATCATCATATCTAATAAACGATTCATTTTCTTAGGGGCATTGGATGATACAGCTTCGTCATTGGTTTGTGTAATGTCGGTATAATCACAACCAGACATTGATTCCATATTGTTGTTAATCACTTCGTTGGATTCATTCTCTATGTTTAAATCGTTTGAAATGGAACAATAGGTATTTCCACCAGAAAATGGCTCGGGCTCTTTCATCGAAATGTATTCCATATATTGTGTCTGTTTGGCGATCTTTGAATATTGGATTGGCAAATAAAAAATCAAGGTATCATCGTTGTGTGCTGAATAATTCGTAGACGATTGAAGACTATTCATAACCAACACCTTTTCCTTGGGCTTTCTTCCCCTCTTCTTATTCATCAATGCCGCAGTAATCTCATTCGACTCTGTAATAGTGGTCATTTAACAATATATCGAATCATATCGGTATCCTTTATATTGTATGGATTAACGATCCTTATGAACGCATTCTTTGCGATTTAAACGCACTGCACTTTTAGAAAAAGTGCGGACAAAAAGTTGTTTAAAACGCCAGTGCCACTTTAGAAATGCGAATCTCTATTCAAAGATATTATGAATCCATCCCTTTAATATCCTCGGCGTCTCCGGACTAAAATATGTTTCAATCACCTGATCACCGTTCATTAATAGATAAATATACAACGATATCAATAAAATCCATATATTCGCCCCTTTACGATATATAAACAGTATTATAAATGGCAGTATATGAGCAACAATATCATATAAAATATAATAAATACTATCAATCTTTTTTACCCATTGTGTTGGTCCGTAATTTAAAAATTGTGATCCTATAAACACAAAGAGACTAACATAATATGTGTTGGGAATCATACCGAATAAATAAAAAGAATGTAATAGAAGAGCCCAAACCGTATAAAATGAAAAAGGAGTTAAACGATCGGTAACCATATTATTTTTGCGTATTATTATTCTTCTATATTCGATGAATATAAAGAAAACTCTATCTATTCATAGATTCAAGTAAAGAATGACCGAATCTGCGAAGACTACAATAACCCCCTACAATATACCTTATGTGTATGTTCGTTTGTTTGATGGATGTGAATGGGAGGATAATGTGATTTTCCTCAATGCGGCTGAGGCGATCGAGGAGTCAATCAAGAGACCAAGGTGCCGTGTTGAGATCTTTGCGATTTCAAAGGAAGGTGGATATCGCCCTACCTATATGTTCTATGAGAAGGGACAGCTATTTAATATGGGTTAATTACACTTTTAACGGGGGGTGTAAAAGGGAGAAGCATCTTTTTAAAAAGGTCAACCAAAACATAATAAACAGTGTTTATAAAATTCGATATAAAACCATATAAATCTATAATTATTCATATAGATTTCGATGGAAAACGAACAAGCTTCATTGTATTTACCTCCGGAAATCGTTCATCATATTATGGATTATATTAAACCAGAATATACTCCATATCGTGTTATGTCATTGACAAACAAAGATTCAAAGGATTATATCAAACAGAAAATGATCTGTTCAGATAACCATTATCGTTGGAATATTCACTATTTTTCTCGCGAAACCCCAACGTTTAAAGATTCGTGGAGTTATTGGAAAACTCATTTTGATAAATTATCCATGTCGTTGAACGATTTGATACTATATATGGATGCTGATACATCAAACATTCATAATATAATAAGATTGCGACACAAAATCGAGTTATCCGACGAATACATTGAATTTATCAAAACAAGCCTTCGTGTCACAAACAAAGAAAATACGATTGAAAACATTGTTGATATCTCAAATAATCCTCTTGATTATTATGTATCGATTCGTTCATTCATAGAAATGATTCATTCATAGAGAATGATACACTTTTTCAAAAGTGTGATCAAAATAGGGTTTAGTTATTCCTTGAGAATGAAAACGTCGGGTAAATTATCCGTGATGCGATTATATACAATCGTTGTGAAATCCGATTTTCCACAAGACGAACACTTCATATACTTTGGAAAAAGACGTATGATATCATTTGTCCAAGATGTAACATATACCGAATTATGAACGGTCCCACAATTGGAACATATTACCTGGGATTTTTCTTTTGAAAAAGAAAATCCTTGTTTGCGCAACACCCCAGTAGTGGGTCGTGATATAGATTCCTTGTTATTATTTATATCCATTTGTTATTACGCTTATTAGATATAGAATAATATATTAATTCTTATATTCGTTTTTAAGTATATTAAAGGCATAGTTAGCAAAACTGACATTCTTTGAATGTTTCCTTTGGAATTTATGCTAAACCCTGTTTTTGATCACACTTTTTTCAAAGTGTATTAAAGCAATGGATTAATTTCTAACATTTCATTATGAGTCAAGTTCATAATGTTATGTTTTTAGTGATGTTCGCATTTGTATTCTATGTGCTTCGTCAATATGTTATGAATTCGAAAAAAGAAACCTTCGAATCTGTTTTATCACAAGCCGAGCAGGATAAATTATATGATATCCTTCAGCAGAATCAAACACCGATTGCTATATCCCCGAATGACACAGTTGGAGGATTACTATCCAAATTCGCTGCTCAATTATCATCTCCTATAGCATCATCTGGAACTGTGTCTACATCTGGATCAAATGTTGCTCCCGCACAAGCGACACAAATGAGTCAAAATTATCAGAACTATCTAAAACTTGTTAGTGATGCTATGAAATCTGGAGCATCTGGTTCAATCCCTCCGTATAATCCGAGTGTAACATACCCCAATCCTTCTGTTCCCGCTCCTGGAATCACAAGCCCTGAGCTTGGAACACCTGAGACACCTAAACAACCTCTCACTGGCGGAACAAACCTTGATACACAAGATGTTCAAAAACCTATTGGCAATATTCCCGACGGATCTGCTCCCAAACCCAATGAAGTAATCACGGATGATTCCAAAATGAATCCTCCTGCTGTCGAACCCGTCGATCATACAAATAAATACCCCTTAATCGATACCCAACAGAAACAGTGCTCGAATACCTATACGATGAAATTCCCCTATAAACTCCCGAAAGAAGCCGGTTGTGGTGTGAATAATTGCGCAAATGGACCTCGCAATTATAAAAATCCCGCAAACATGGATGACGCCGAGTTAGATGCCTATAAAAAGATCAAGGATTTCTCGCGCATGACCCTTACAGATTACATCGATTGGTTATTGTTGTTTAAACAGAATTTCTATCTATTGGAAACAATTCATATCCAGAATCTTACCAGGCTTCTTCGCGGAGATATCTTACAAGTTAGTGATATTCCCGGGACATCGATGATGTTTGATTCTGGATTACCTTATATTCGCGAAGGATCGTATTCCAATAAACAGGCAAATGATTTCGCTTATATTGGATCCAATTATGCCAATTATAACGATTATGTAAACCCCAATAATATAATGTCGTCGAATGTATTTAGCAGACCTCGTAGGGATGTCTTAGAAAATCCGGAGGAGAAAAAAGCAAATCCTCAAGTGATTAATGGTTTCTTTAATCAAAATCAATAATACACTTTTCAAACCCTAATGTTAATCCATATCGGGGATATTAAACATCGTCTTAATGTGTTGGGGTAAGTTTTCAATAGAATGAATCACATTCATTTTACGTTTATATACCAATCCGATTAATTGGAAATGAATATTGGTTCGATTATGGATCAAAATAAAGTTAGAATATTTATATTCAGTGCCCATTAAATAAGGCGATATCTGATATCCATATTTTGTATCGATTGTTTGGAAAACCAAAAAATGCATTTTCAGAACATTCTCCATTAACGATATCGATATGTTATCACCCCAATAAGTATTGCCAGGTGTTTTGATAATATTTTGAAGATCCTTGATCGTTTTAATAGTATTCGGATCCCAATGTCCATGAAATTCGTTGTTTTCTTTCTCGAGTTTGTATGTTGTTAAAATGAAATCAAAATTGGATTCGTTGATTCCTGATGCGCATATCTTACGAATCGTTTTATAATTCGTTGTCATGCCGAATTTATCATTAAGCGCCTCGGAAACACAATGGAATAAACAATCGCCACCACCTCCACAATCCTTTAATCCCCATGGTGAATTGCGTTCTTGAATAGTCGTGTTTTTCAGACGACTAACCCACTTACGGGGCAATTTACTCCAATCGAACAAAAATTTATGCCAATTCCTTTTGGACACCATTATTATAATAAATGAATATAATTGATTATCGTTTTATATTCATTTATTCGCTAACCAATTTGGTAATCAATCATTGATCAAAAGGTAGGGTTTTCCGTTTTCGGCAAACCCGTACTGAATCATAGAGGAGAGCATTTTAAACTTTTACAAAAGTTTGGTCAAAAGCCGAAAATGAGAACCTCTATCAAAAGGGGTTCTGGGGAACATAGTTCCCCATTTATTTGCGATGATACTTAGCCCTTAGCTTCTTCTTAAGCTCCTCGCGACGCTTTTCCTTGTCAGCAGAATCCTCAGAATGATTGTGAGAATGATTTCCGCCATGAGAATGTGAATGATTGTGCGAGTTATTATCGTGAGAATGTCCACCCATTCCGCCCATGCCACCAAGACCGCCCTGGAACATACCCATCATCGACTGCATCATCTTCATAGGATCCATACCGCCTTTTCCGCCCTTACCACCGGGACCGCCCATCATACCTGCCATATTCTTCATCATATCCTGAACATTTCCAGCATTATCGCCGAACATCGATGACATCATATTGGTTGCCTCCTCAACAAGCATCTTCTCATTGAGTTCACCATTTTGGATCTTGCCCTGGATAGTCTCTGTGATTTTACCAACAACCTTTCCAAGAGCCTGACCAGCACCAGGCTTTGAAGAATTGAATAACTGAGCGAACACATCGCCAGGATCCTTAATATCGCTAAAAGCGTTTTTGATAGATTCGTCCTTGGAGATTTCCTCGGCTAAGGTCTGGATCATATCAGGAATCAACTTACCCATTTTCGGGGCAGCTCCCTTGGATGCTCCAGAATTTGCGTTAGAATCATTGCTCGATTCGCCACCAACAGCAGAATCCGTTGAATCGCTAGGAACCTCGGGTGTGGATATGTTATTCATATGCATATTACCCATCAGCTTCATTAACATATCGATATCCTTCTTTGACGATTCAGGATCTGATTCCTCGGAATCGCCGGATTTCTTGGACATCAATAAATTTAACGATAGAATGCTAAGATAATTCCAGACCGACTTCTTGTTCGCATCGGATAATTTCTCCCAAAACTCTGAAAAAGGCATCGAATCGGTCAATAAGAATTCCTTGCCATCCATAAGAGAATTGTCCTGATCGACGATATGATTCATATGAGGATTTAACCAAGATGCCATAAACTGAACAAACTCATCGTCGGATAGAGATGCCTTGGTTTTATAATACTTGATAATACGCTTCTTACACTCTGGAAGAACTACGGTAATATCCTCCATCATTTCGCGATAAAATTTGCGAAGGTTTACGATCTGAAAATTAGACATCGTTATTCTATTAGTAATGAAGTATACGAATCTTAAAGATTAAACGAATATGCGTTTATAATAAATTCGTTCGTTGTTCTCGCGACATAAATCCTGAATATCTTTCTAAGGATCATTTATATAAAGAATGAATCCCTCTACGAATGATTCTGCGAATGAATGTACTCGCGAATATATTGTCAATATTGATTCTCGTGATAGAAACAGAACCCGATGGACTGCCACCAATAATTTCGAAGTGAAAATGAATGCGGATCCATCATTCGATGGTGCGAATATTCAAAGATCCTTTAAAAATGTTGAAATGATTGAGGTTCTTGATGTTATCATTCCCAACACAAACAGCGTTACAAACGAAATGTATCTATATCTTTGCTTTCCTGAATTAGATTCTACGATAGAATCTACGAATAAGACAGGATATTCCGGAGCGATTGCTAAGTTGATACCTGACAAACTCATCGGGAATCATATCTATATCGATTTCAAACATTCTATCCGCCCTCGGAAATGCTTCCCCTTCAAAGGAAACAGAATCGATAAACTCACCGTAGAATTCAGGAAACAAGATGGATCTCTATTTGATTTCGGCGCAGATACAGCCGCCGGTAATCCCGTGAATCCCCTTGTCCAAACATCAATCACCCTAAGAATTGTTGTTCGCGAAAAATTAATCGGCTAAACTTCTAATAGAGGTTCTCATTTTCGGCAACAACTATGTTGTTGCTCAAATGCTCTCCTCTATGATTCAGTATGGGTTTGCCGAAAATGGAAACCCTACTTCTAAAAGTACCAAAAAACGTTACTTTTGTGTATGTATATATTAAACAATGAACTCTCACCCAGTAAAGGTAACTCATAATAATGAAATCGTTAGTTCATCCAATCCATTTCCCGTTGACATTTCTTCAATAACCTATGGAGATTCACACGTTCCCATTAAATTCGCACCTACATTAACAGATGCCTTTAGTCGCCTCCGTGTTTCTCAACCAATAACTCTGTTCGATAGTTTCCATCGTTATCAAGATAATGGTAAAATAACAGAATCTATCAATGGTATTGGTGCGAATTCAATATACGATTCAAACAGTTCATCGATTGTTATGACTGTCGGCGCAACTACTGGAGAGTATGTATATCGCGAAACAAGCAGAGTGTTCGCATACCAACCTGGAAAAAGCTTATTAATATTATTCACATTCGCGATGAGCCCTGCGAAATCAGGTCTTCGACAACGCCAAGGGTACTTTAATACATCAGATGGTATCTATCTACAATTAAATGATTCAACTCTTAGTTTCGTTAAACGATCATCTACATCAGGATCTCCGATTGATACTGTCGTGGAACAAGCGAATTGGAACTATGATTCCCTCGATGGAAATGGTCCCAGTGGAAAAGCGATTGATATCACAAAAACACAAATATGTTTCATCGATATTGAATGGCTTGGTGTAGGAACTGTTCGCACTGGTTTTGTAATCGATGGCGAATTCTGTTTATGCCATCGTTTCAATCACGCAAACATCCTAACCGTTCCATATATGAAAACTGCCTGCCTTCCTCTTCGCGCTGAAATCGCGAACACCGGTAACACTGGATCATCAAGTAGTTATCGTTTAATTTGCTCGAGTGTTATGTCAGAAGGTGGATATGAATTGCGAGGAAAACCTCGCGGAATATCACTCGATCTTATAGGGCAATACATATTGTCCTCGGCAAATACTATGTATCCTGTTTTGTCAATACGATTAAAATCTACACGTTTGGATGCGATCGTTATACCAAAGGATATTAATCTTTTAGCAACGACAACTAGCACATTTAAATGGTCGATTATTATAAATTCAACGATTAGCGGTGGTGGAGCTTGGGTCAGCGCTGGTTCCGATAGTTGTGTAGAATACAAATCCGATGGCTCAAGTTATTCAGGTGGTATCGTTGTCAAATCCGGATTTTTCGCAGCTGGCGGTAATTCAATGCCGATTATTAATCTTGATAGCGATTTGTTCAAATTCCAATTGGAACGCAATTCCTTTTCTTCGACAGCATACACATTTACCTTGGCTGTTGCCGGAAGCTCCAATAACGATAAGGTCTTAGCAGCAATCGATTGGGAAGAGATAACATAATAAATAAAATCTGGTTTTATATTATAGCATAATGAAGTTTATGGACCGTGTTCGCAATCTTAGCCCCGTTGCTAAGGTAATCATCATTCTTTTCATCGTTCTTGTTCTCTGCTCCATCTTCCATTGCTCTTACTGCCCTTCCTACATGTCCGGTCTCTTTGCCGAGAACTTCGCCGGCGAGGTTGCTTATAAGAAGACTGCCGAGGGCTTTTCTTCCTGCGGCGCCCCCAGGAGGACCGTCGAGGGTTTCTACGCTGACACTGAGGTTGCCAAGCCCGATCTTGTCCTTTTCTACGTTGATTGGTGCCCTCACTGCAAGGAGGTTAAGCCTATGTTTGAGCAGCTCAAGGCTAAATACCCCGAACGTGTTAAGATGATGAACGCTGAGGATCCCGCCAATGTTGAGATGGCTAAGAAGTATAAGGTTGAGGCTTATCCCACTATTATGATGATTGGCTCTAACATCGAGAACGGTGCTCTTGAGTATTCCGGCGATCGTTCCATGGAGTCTATCGAGGCTTTCCTTCAGAAATACATTTAAGAAGAACTACGTTCTCCCTGACCCTCTCCTTTTTCAGAATTTCAGATTGCTTCATAAAATATCCACATCTCCTTTGACAGGATTTACGACTGCTTCGTCATGTATCCACCGAAGGTGGATTTTACATGACTCGCCTGCGTTTTTCATAGGGGGAAGGCGATGTCGGGGTGATACACCAGGACATCGCCGGATTTACAATGTTTAGAGATTCAAAATGAATAAAAGATTAATAAAACATTATATAATTATTAATCCTTTATATTACAAGATCGCTGGTGCGTTTAGGGTTTAACTGGACGATCCAAAGGAACCCATTCGCCCATCATCGGATTGAATTTGAAAAATATCTCCTCCATACTATGCTGCAGGGAATGAGCTGATATGGCAATCGCTAATAATAATGTAATCATTATACCATTTGTCCCGCGAATCATTGTCATATCCCTAAAGAGCAATATGAACGCCAATAAGATCATAAATCCACTGAATATCAATCCTACAAACGATGGTCTCATTGTTATCTATACAAATAAACGATATTTTATTTAGATTAAATGAATCGTTATAACACTTCGATTTATTAAGCGATGATTCTTATTCTTAAAAGTATATTTACGTCTTATTCAAATATTTTCATATAATATGAGTGACCAAGTGTTCTATGGGTATAATATCGTTATGAACGATACAACGATAAATGACTTTACAAAATGGTTACAAATCTGTATTTTAAACCAATTGGCAAATCATAAAATACACCGCAACGATGTATATAAAAATTTTGTTCTAAGTCGTAAAGGAAATGTTTATCTCGAAAATAAGATTGCCCCTAAATATTATCCATTGTATGATATAACTGGAACAAATGACTTTATAATACCATCAGATACATTAAGTACCACAACCGATGTTATTGTTTCAAACCTTTCAAGTACTTGGAAAACAACTCATACATTCCCGACATATATTACACAACCTGCCAATTATAATCCAAATACTATTTCTGTTCGCCCTGATTTTGCTTTTTGTAAACCATCCTCTTATGATGATACTGTCGCGAAACGCAAAAAAATATTTATTCATTCTTTGGTCACTGGGCTTGATAGAATAACGCCAAGTGTAACTGCGTCCGGATCGTTTGATAAAACAAATACCGAATTTACTACGAAATTAAACAATCTGAACAAACTTTTTTATAATTCTCAAGAAATTAACGGTCAAGAATATTCGGCAAGATTTATTGATGGTAATAATGTAACTTATTCATTTGAAAAAGAATGGAAAAACGAAGTATATCGTGTCGTATTCAATTGCGTTGTTTTATCCTTTATAAAAGCATTCGCAATTGAAAACTTCAATTCTGCTAATAGCATATATTCAAGTAAGGATATCACTGAAACATGCAGTAAATATCACCCTAAAATCGAATTCGAAACAGGTAGTCCTTTAAATTCTTTAAATATTACAAAAGTCGGACAGCTTAAAATCGCAGAATACTTATCAAAGAACGAATATTTTCTAAAAATTGTATCGGACTTAACAAATCAAATTCTTAAAGCATATCCTCTCCCCAAAGTTTTTACAAATGATTATATTCGTCAAGATACAATTTTCTCTAAAATTCCTTCGGGAATTGACGGAAATGTTGATGCGGATAGCTTATTACTTAAAAATGACATTAATTCATATTCATTATACAAACAAAAGATAATTCAATATCTTGATAATTCGATGAGATTATCGTATCCAAATAACATGAATACTATTACTAATTTCACACAGCTTGAATCATTTATAATAAATAATGGCAACAATCCATCGCTTAAATATATGTTTGATGTTCAAAAAAATACAACATTTACTGATTTTTTTGAAAATATGACGATTGCTAAGTTTGATCCTGAATTGCCAAATGTTGTCAATAATACAAGTGGATTTATATTCCGTATTATATCATTCCTGTTAAGTTTCCTGATCCTTATGTATATTATTTCAGATTATGTCCAAAATAAAAAAGTTTCTTATATGTGGATTGGCATTTTCTTAGTTTATTTTTTGATTACATTCTTCATATTATCCTTTTATTTTGCCGATACGTTTATCGAACAACGTAAATTATTACCAAATGATGATTATAAAAATAAACAAACCTATGTGTTCATGGGAACTATATTGATTGCGATTTGTTTTATTTCGATGTATTATCTATTTAAATATTTGCTAATTATCTTTTATAAATATCGTTCAGGCAATAACCCTATTCATTTAGCAATTTCTGTTTTAGTTTTAACACTTGTTATTAGTTTCTTGATTTGTTCCGCAAAAATCATTTCAGCAATCTATCCTTTAACAGCATTTTATCTTTTGGATCCAAAGAGAAATCAAGAATTCTTGAGAAAACCCGATGAGCAAAAAATCATTGACATCATTACAATTGTTTTATATTTCTTATTAATCGTAGGGTTTATATTGTATTTTGCTTATCAGGGATATCAATACAATAAATTTGTAAATCTATCCATATAAGAACTTTACACTTTTGAAAAGTGTGATCAAAACAGGGTTTAGCATAAATTTAAAAGGAAACATTCAAAGAATGTCAGAGTTTGCTAAACTATGAAGAACCTCTAAGTCTATCATCGATAAGATCCAGAAAATATTATGTGCTTTTATTATATTATGTCTACAAATGG